>AUXO018098489.1_pt1 | contig 15263 bp, 17 predicted proteins | sample 768731 | NCBI WGS metagenome assembly AUXO01 (sample SAMN02715735, study PRJNA202380) | gut metagenome | biome: sheep rumen | host: Ovis aries | place: New Zealand: Palmerston North
TTTTTCGTCTGTGCCTGTAAGCCAATGCTACAAATGAGCATCAAGCTAATACACATTATCCTTGAAATAGATATAGAAATGGGCTTTTGATGCATCGTACGTTACATTTGCATTGTTGATTACTATAGAGTCTATCCGATGGTGGGTATGCTCAACGCCTGTGATGGTATGGAAGAAGGAGGGATTGCAATCTACCGACTCGAAATGGTTGTAGTCGAGTTTCTTGATTTTGACGGTGTCTAACGTCTTGCCAAGCTTGCTTTTTACTTCAAAGAAAAAGATGTCTTCCGCTCCATGATAACTGATGGGAAGGTTGAAACTATCCACGTCTACGTCGCGGTTGATGACAACGGAGTCTATACCTGTTATGCGTGGCGTGGATATGCTTAAGGTGTCTTGAAGCAGAGTGACACTTCCTTCCAACTTATAAGCGGTATAGACGCGATGTTTTAGCGGACAGTCGATAGACGAACACGAACTGGGAAGAATGAATGTTAAAACGAAGACGATGGCAAATGCACAGAAAGAGAGTGGGCGAGACCATCTGTTCGTCTTTCCCTTTCCTTTTCGTGTCTTGTCAACGATGTGAGGGTTGTTCATCTTCTTGTTCTTTATCGTCATTAAATAGTCTTTTCTATCTGATAGTCATTTCTGTTGCTCGATGAACGACTGATGAGGTCGCCCAAGAATCCTGCCAAGAACAATTGCGTTCCAATCAACATGGTGGTCAATGCGATATAGAACCAAGGAGAACTGGTTATCAAGCGTTGGGGAATGCCGTTGGCAAGACAATACAATTTGCCTGCGCCAATGATAACCACCGCCAAGAAGCCAATGAGAAACATGATGGAACCCAAGAAACCGAATACGTGCATAGGCTTTTTGCCAAACGTACTCAAGAACCACAACGTCAGCAAGTCTAAATAACCATTGACGAAACGATTCAATCCCATAAACTTGGAAGAACCATACTTGCGTGCCTGGTGATGAACCACCTTTTCGCCAATCTTGTCAAATCCCGCGTTCTTGGCTAAATAGGGGATGTAGCGGTGCATCTCGCCATATACCTCGATGTTCTTCACCACGTCCTTGCGATAAGCCTTCAATCCACAATTGAAGTCGTGAAGGTTCTTGATGCCGCTCACCCTACGGGCGGTCGCATTGAATAGTTTCGTGGGAAGGGTTTTCGAGATGGGGTCATATCGCTTTTGCTTATAGCCAGAAACCAAGTCGAATCCGTCTTGCGTAATCATGCGGTACAATTCGGGAATCTCGTCGGGAGAGTCTTGAAGGTCTGCGTCCATCGTAATGACTACGTCGCCTTGAGCCTCCTTGAATCCGCAATACAAGGCGGGACTCTTTCCGTAGTTCCTGCGAAACTTGATGCCTTTCACGCTTGGCGATTGCTTTTTCAAGTCTTCTATGATACTCCATGAGCGGTCGGTAGAACCGTCGTCGATGAAAATTACCTCAAATGAAAACTGATTCTCTTCCATCACACGGGCAATCCATGCATACAATTCGGGAATCGATTCATCCTCGTTGAAAAGGGGTACTACAATTGAAATATCCATATATAGTCAAATCTTTTATTTCTTTGTTTTGGCTTTCTTTACGCAAATCATTGCGATGAAGATGCTGATGATAAAACCTATCGATATGTTTTGCATCATGAACATAAACGACCATTGGATGGGTCCTAACGTGCTCATGCTCTCCAAGGCTCCCTTGATTTCCTCGATGTTCATACCATATTGTTGGTAGATGGGTGTCAGCGTATTCACGGCTGTTCGCATCATGTTGAGGAAGTTGCCGTGGTCGAGGAACTTGAAGTAGACATATTGCGCAAACATGAAAATAAGCGAGGCGTAGAAAAAGGTATATACGGAATACATATATCCGCGACGGAAGGAGATAATCCCGTCTAACGCATACTCGCGAAAGGAGATTAGTCGCCATCCCACGAAAAACGGTGTCGCTATCATCAGTAGATTGCCGATAGACGAACCAGTAGCAAAAACGATGCAAGCAAAACTGGCAATCCACAACAACGACAAGAATGCTCCATCTTGTCGCGCGAACGCCTTCACTTGCATAATATCTTCGGGTCTTACCATATAGTTTTTCCTAATTAGGGTGCAAAGTTACGCATTTGTTTTGAAAATATCGCATGATTCCTTGCAAAATTGTTTGATAGAGCGTCTGAATATGGGTTATCATTTAGGTCTTACAATACATTTTGCAAAATCGTTTATTCGATGGAAGTCAGGGACGGTTGAGGTCATCGGGCTCCATGATAGGAAATGTGGTTCGCAAAGTTTATCGCCACATTTGTAAATATTGCAATTCATAGACATACCCGATAGGTTTCCCAAGTGATGCATGAAGAAGGTGGAAATAGGGATAACCAAAACCAATTGCCAATGAAACCTCCCCTTTTGCAAGGGAATCTCCTTGCGTTCAAGTGAAGACCACCTTTTCACTTGGTCAAGTATGTCTTGCCAAGCTAATTGCCTGTTCTCCCTTCCAGTGCCGACGCCAATCAATAAGGTACCTATACAATTGCACTCTATGTTGTAATACATTCCGTCGTTCTTGGGAGCGATAAAGAACTCACAACAGGAATCTTCCCAAACGTGTCCGTTGTCTGTAAGTGCCATTGCTCGGATGCTATTCTCATCCACATCATATTGTATCATCACGTTGTTTTCTGAATAGGCAATCCTGAACTTTGCTTGAGGTTTGTATGGATAATCCACAGCCCAATTGTGGCAATCGATGGCATTCCATTCTACGCCTTCCTTGTCTAAAATACTCGGCACTTCACTTGCGTCAGACGGATGAGCAGCTATGTTCTTGATAATTAGTTCCATGATGAATAGAATATGAATGGTTGATTTTATATGTTATATAGTAATCCTAATAGAGTTTATAAACCCAAATGGCATGGCAAAGATAAACATAAAATCTGAGATATTCACTCCCTTTTGATGAGTTTTTTTATGTTCATCAGCGTACCCGCCAAATAAATAAAGTCTGCAATGCGTCATGAGCTGAACATCTATACGGACAGCACATCATATCATACCCATTTTGAACTCTCTATTTAGAGCTTGTTTTCTTTTGTTTTATTGAAGAAAAGTGTGCTTTTTTTGAAAAATATAATACTGAGTATAAAAAATGTACCTAAAATTCAGTTAATTATTTTTTTTTGCTTATTTTTGCAAAACAAATCTATATAACAAAAAATCACTAACAACAATGAATAAAGATATAATTTTGTTTAATTCAAGAGACGAATTGTACAGAATTGAAATTTCGAAAGTGGTTTATTTTGAAGCGGATGGTAATTATACACATATAGTCCTTATCAATAAACTGAATTGTCCTATTTGTATGAATCTTGCACGTATGGAACAAACATTAGCAAGCAACTTACATGAGAGGGCTTCCATCTTTATGCGAATAGGTAAAAGATATATAGTGAATGTTAAGTATGTAGTTCATATTAATACTCTCAAACATAAATTGGTGTTGTCAGATGGAATATCATTTGTGTATACCTTGGATATTTCCAAAGAGGCATTGAAAAACATGAAAAATATATTTGTTAATACTCAATAAGATATAATTATGGATATTATTTTTGGAAGAGAAGAAAATAAATCACAACTCATTGCGAAAGTAGATAATTTTACTTATTTATTTGATGAGAAAGGGAGTGTACCAAAGACAGTAAGTAGGCAACATTGTAAGATGTCTGTCCTTAAAGACGGGAAATTCCAATTAGAGAATTTAAAACTTGAAAATGAAACATTTGTCAATGGTGTAAGTATTCAAAAGAAAGAAATCACTAAGTCGGATAAGATTGAATTGGGTAGTTCTCATTATCTCTTAAGTTGGGATTATGTAGATGGCGTGTTGGCGAAAAACGTCAATGTATCTCATCTAAAAAAGATATGGGATGAATATCAGGAAAAGAAACTGCAACAACAGATAGCTGAACGTAAATTCAACACATTAAAATCTGCTACAGGATTGATTACCATGTTGGCCATTGTCTTGAATCTTATACATAAAAGTGATACATTATATATTGTATTATACGTAATAGCAATTCTCATCTCATTGGCTTTTACCATAAAGGCATATGTTGAATCGTCAAAATTACCACAGGAAATGCAAGCACTAACAGATAAATTCCAACAAGAGTATCAATGTCCTAAATGCCATCATTTTCTCGGTTCTCAATCGTATGATTTGTTGAGACAGAATAAAAATTGTCCTTATTGCAAGGTTAATTTTGATTTCAACTAATAATTTGTACAATAATCGAGGTGTTTTGTGTAATATCAGTTTATTTGTTGATTTATGACTTTTTTTATATGTATCTTTGCATAGTTTAATTTGTATACGAAATGGAACAGAAAGATAGATATAGTTTTAGAAGTATGTTTGAGCGTTCGCAGAAAAGTAAACCAATTGGTAAAATTGACGAAAAATCTTCTTCCATTTGGAAGCCTGTTACGATTGGTTCATTTTCTGCAATTATGTTTTCCACTATTTCTGCGATAGTTATGAAACAGTTGGAAGAAATGAATAGGGAGGTACATTCGGTTTTAAAGGCAAAACCTTCTTCTGATTCTCCAATCCCAGAAAAGTCTTTTGAGGAAACATTTGCAGAAGCTCGTCAACAACGAGGGGCACATAGTGCTTTTACATGGAAGGGAAACGTGTATAGCACAGCTACAAAAGATGAGTGGGAACAATTGTCAGAGACTCAACGAGAAGAGGTTATTGAGCATATAGATCCCTCGGCTTTGGAAGTTTTAGATGTCAATGATAACTACGTTCAAAATATAGATGATATTTCGGATATCCAAACGATAGGTTTAGACGATGAAAACAGTATGTTTGATGACCCTAAAGATATGGTTTTTTCTACGGAAGATGAAATAGCTGATGATAACATGGCTATGAATGAAATCGAAGACCCATCAGTGGTAGTCATAGAAGAACAGAATGAAGATTTGGATGATGATGTTCATATTGTTTCAGGGGGTAATGTTTCTGATGTGGAGGTGATGATGCAAATAAATGGTAATGAAAATCAAGATGTATTTATTGTGGATGTTGATAATGATAATATAGATGATAGTTTTTCCGATGTGATAGATGCTTCCCAAAATCAAGTGGATATTTCAACACAAGTTGATTATGTTGATCCAAACACCATTGATGGTGGAGAAGGTGTGACAGGTGATGATTTGTTTTTTGCTTAATATATAATAGATATGGGATATTTGAAATTGACAATATTAATAATGTTGGCTACTTTTATGGTATCCAATGTTGGGGCACAAAAAGTGATTACCGGCCCAAAGATTATTAAAGAAAAAGAAAAAAACACAAGTAAAGGTAATGAAAGTAAAACGATTCCTCACGTAAATCGTGATAGTAATAGAAATATTAAAGTTACTCCTAAAAAGACGGGAAATCATCGTCTATCTCAATCCTTACGTGTCGATTACACAAGATATAATGACGGATTGGTTTCTGCGGCTGAACATGGAGACGTAAAAGCATGTCATTGCCTTGGTCATTTGTATGATAGTGAATATGGGTATAATGGTGTCATTCCCAATCAAGAAATGGCAATTAAATGGTATACGTTAGCCGCAGATAAAGGTGACTGTTGTGCACAAATTGATTTGGTTTTCCATTGCTTAGAATGGCCTCAAAAGTCAAGTGCTTTTGAAACGGTTCGTAAATATGCTGAGATGGGAAATGTTTGTATGCAGAGCAGTTTGGCAGGTTATTATATGAATAAGTTTAATTATTCGGATGCTATCAAATGGTTGCGTTTGGCTGCTAATAATGAAAATGTTCGTGATGAATCATATAATGATAATGGATTCCCAGCGCAAGTAGAAGCATGGTATGCGTTAGGGAAATGCTATTTTGAAGGGTTAGGAGTAGAGAAAAATGCTTCAATAGGAAGAATGTGGATGAAGAAAGCATCTAACGCAGGTTTGGATTCTGCAACAAATTATTTGGAAGAAAATAAATAATGATGATATGAATGTAGTCAGAATTAAATGTCCTAAGTGTTCAGTATTGTTAGAGGTACGGAATTCAAAGAATGAGGATGTAAAATCTATTAAATGTCCTAAATGTGGCAGTGTTTTACAAATTCGTTTCCGTGTGAAAAAGGAAGAAGAACAACCCATTCCTGTGGACGCGGATATGGATGAAGAGGTGACAAGTGTTGAAACGGTGTTACCAACAAATAAATATTCAAAAGCCATGTTTTTATATAACGGCATAAAATATGAATTGAATATTGGGAACAATGTGGTAGGACGTAGTAGTAGCAATTCATCAGCCAATGTTCAAATTCAATGTGGTGATATTTACATGAGTCGTTCTCATGCAAATGTCAATGTCGTAAAGACAAGTAGTGGTAAGTTAAAATGTATTATTACCAACGGCAATAATAAGAATCCAATATTCATCAATGGACTTAAATTGGAAAAGACAGATGAAGTAATTTTGTCTCATGATGACGAAATTAAGATGGGAAACACAATCCTTCGTTTTGCAATTATTTAATCGTAAATATACAGTAAAGTTATGTTATATTCATTCTTTCAACCTCAATCTATTTTTGAACAAGGAAAAAGAGATAATCAAGAAGATAGCATTTTTCCTTCATTAGGTAGAGCTTCGAGTAAAGACCGTCTTTTCATCTTGTGTGACGGCATGGGAGGTTATGAAAAGGGTGAAATTGCCAGTTCTACCATTTGCAAGAGTCTTTCTGAATATTTGCTAACAAAGAATGTCTTTTCTGAAGACTTGTTCTTTGAAGGGTTATCGTATAGTTATAAAATGTTGTTGGGGAAAGTGAAGGGAGATGGTGACCGGATGGGAACCACATTGACTTTTTTGTATTTTCATAACCATGGTTGTTTTGCTGCACATGTAGGAGACAGTAGAATATATCATATACGTCCACGTACACATGAAATTCTGTATGTTTCTCGTGACCATTCTCTGGTAAATGATTTGCTTGATGCAGGGATGCTGTCAAAGGAAGATGTTGATACTTTTCCACAACGTCATGTGATTACCAAGGCAATTAGGGCTGATAAAGAAATAAGTCGTTCTGATGTGGACATAAAACATATTACTGACATTCAAGACGGTGACTATTTCTTGTTGCTTTCAGATGGTATGTTGGAGAATCTTTCAGATGAGGAGTTGCTCAATCTCATTTGTTTGAAAAATATCTCTGATGAAGAAAAAAAGGAATTATTGATAAAGAATTCAAGATGTAATTCAGATAATCATAGTGCATATATAATACATATAGATAATGTACGCGCAGATGAAGAAGATGACAAGTATATGGATTTGTCGGTGTCACATATAAAGAGCGGATTTACCAAGAAAGTTGACAATTGGAAAATTGCCTTTTTCGTACTTTGTATAATATTTGCCATTATTGTCTTATGTTTTTTTAATTAATCGTCTTTATATATATGGAATTAAAAACCAATACCCAATTAAAGAAAGGTAATTATACCATTATCTCTGTTTTAGGACAGGGTGGGTTCGGTATTACTTATAAAGCAATTACCCATGGTGCTGTCTCTGGTGTTTTGGGCGGTGTGAAAGTGGATATACCAGTTGCTGTTAAGGAATTCTTCATGAAAGATTCTTGTGTGCGTAATGAGCAAACGTCATGTATCTCTATTCCTACAAAGGGAGGAAAGGAACAAATTGAAAGATATAAGAAAAAATTTATAAAAGAGGCATATAACCTTTCCAAACTCGATCATCCAAATATTGTTAAGGTTATCGATGTGTTTGAGGAGAACAATACGATTTATTACGTGATGCAGTTTCTGAAAAATGGTTCGCTTCGCCATTATATGAAAGAACATGGTGTGATGAGTGAGGATATGGCAAAGAAATACATTCTTCAGATTGCCGATGCGTTGAAATATATGCACTCAGATATGCACATGTGCCATTTCGATGTAAAGCCAAGCAATATATTGCTGGATGATTACAACAATGCTAAATTGATAGATTTCGGTATTTCCAAGAATTATGATGATAGAGGAAATGAGACGAGTAGCACTCCAATAGGAATAAGTAAGGGGTATGCACCTCTGGAACAATATCGTCAAACAATTCATGAGTTTTCTCCTACTTCGGATGTATATAGTTTGGGTGCTACGTATTATTCTCTGTTAACAGGAAAGACTCCACCAGAAGCAAGTGAAGTGTTAGATAATGGATTGCCAAATAAACCAGATGACGTGTCGGAATTATCTTGGAAGATTATTAAGAAAGCGATGTCTCCAAGAAAGAAAGACCGTTATCAAAATATGGATGAATTTATTAGTGAACTCAAGGGGGATAGCATTAAGTCTATTATAGATGACGATGCGGAAACTCAACTCCTTGAGATGGAAGTGAATTCAAATACACCCATCATCAAAACAGATAATCCGTCTTTCTTTTCATTATACCGATCAAAATTGTTAATTGCACTTGCGGCAATAGTTGCATTGTTATTACTTGTATTCTTATGGTTTAATTTCAAGGATAATAGTGTTAAGGTTGAGGATGAAACAGAAAAGAAGCCTTCAATAGAGAGTGTGCAAGTTTCTGAATTGGACTATGTCTTGAAGGGTGAAAATGGCAATGCCGATATTAAATTCCATTATCAAGGAGAAGTCGTAGATGGAAGTCCTAATGGTAAGGGTGTAGGCACATATAGTGAAGGCATTTACGAAGGAAGGTATAATCAAGGAAAACGTGAAGACTCTTATGCAATAATGAGGTTGTATAATGGGGACACCTATCATGGTTCTTGGGCAAATGATTATTACAATAAAGGACGGTATACTTTCAAGGAGACTGGGATGTATTTTGAAGGAGAATTCAAGAATGGTGAACCATATAATGGTACCTATTTTAATCCCAATGGTAGTGAATACGTTAAAGTTAAAAATGGAGAAGAATTATCAAAGCAATAGTAAAAATTATGTATTATATCCGGTATGTAACGTTAATTCTTAATGTTTTCGTCTTTTTGACGATAGGCGCACAAGAGAATGCTCAAGACTTGCTAAGCAAGGGGCATGCTTTATATGCAGAAGGTAAATATTCTGCTGCTGTGGGTTGTTATAAAAAAGCGGCTGACATGAATAATGCAGAAGCGCAGTTTTATATGGGCTATGCCTATTATGCTGGCGAGGGAATCATTAAAAACTACGAGTCTGCTGCAAGATGGTTTCATCTTTCAGCTGCGCAAAAGAATCCAAAGGCACAATATAATTTGGCCTTTTGCTACATGGAAGGTAAAGGCGTCAAGCGTGATTATGATGAGGCGTTAAGACTGTTAAAGGCTTCGGCAGAGGCTGGATTTCAACGAGCTCAAGTTACTTTGGCAGAATGCTATGCAAATGGAGTCTTGGTTAAAAAAGATTCTGTGAAAAGTGAAAGATGGAAGGCTTTGGCAAATGAGAACAAATCAACCAAGATGGAGAATAATACTCCAACTGAAGGAGCACCGAGAATTGTATACGGACCTACTAAAATGAAAAAAAAGGCGAATGAAACAAAAGAGAAAGAACAAAAGAAAATCAAGGAGAAACCTAAGAATAAACGCAAAGAAGTGAAACCAGAAGAACAAATAGTAATTCAATTAGATTAAATAAATGAGAAAGAAATCGCTTTTATTAATGTGTTTGTTATCATTGCTCATGGTATATGTAGCAAATGGACAAAACGTAGGTATGGACAAGGTAGAAGCCGACGAACTTTTATATAATGAGTTGAAGACGGCTTTACCACCATCAAATCAAATAATACCTGTATTACCTTCTAATCGTATTTTGAAGAAGACTAACGAAGATAATATTTATAAGGTTATAGGTAAGTCATACCAAGTGGAATCTTTACGATCAGATTATTATGTTAGACGTAAAGGTGATAAATATGAAATCTTATATGATTCTCGTTACCCATTAGAATCATTTGTTAATTTATTAATGAATAAGGTTTCAGACAATGAACATAGTATTCTTATTACTCATCATCAATATGGAAATGTGGTGAAAAAGTTGAAGATGCCGATGAGAAATATGTTTAACTTACTTGCTCGTACAATGGATGTGTATTGTTTCGTAACGGCAATTTCTAATAATAAAATTGAGGGAGTGCTGGTTTTCCATAATCCAGCTAAGAATTTGATACACATGTTTGAGGTCTCTACTGATACTCGTGTCTTAGTAAAAGGCAAGAGTCAGATTGAAGCCAACTTATATAGTAATATACCACAAGATAACATACGTTCATTATTTAAAGAAAAACAATCAAAATGAAACATTTATACTCTCTTCGCTTATTAACTCTATCGGTTTTGTTTTTCTGTTTTGGAAATTTAGTTTTTGCAGATGGAGTGTTCAAGATTATTGAAGGAATGCGCGATCCATCTTTAAAGGCTCGAATCGAATCGAATGTTAATTTACTCTTGAGCGCGTTGAATGCAGCTCAACAAAAACATGCAAAATCCATTAAGTTATCAAGAGACATTATTTCAAAAGATGCATTGGATAACATAGATGAAATTTGGAATACCAGTGCAATGTCTTGTCCTTCATCTAGTTTGGCATGTAGATGTTTGAAAACTTCTACAGGTTGGCAAGTAAGAGGCATTCCTGTTGATTTTGAAGAAGCTGATCCTTCTGAAAAAAGACAAGAAATTTCGATAGATTTTTCTCCAGATGGAGTAATCTCGAATGTATCAGTAGCAATGGAAATGCACCGATATGAGTCGATTATGTCTTCGGATAATTGTCAAGATGACTTGGATTACTCACGAAGACAGATTATTGTGAATTTTGTGGAAAATTTCAGAACAGCATACAATCGTAAAGATTTGAAATTGTTACGTAGTGTCTTTGGTGATAAAGCATTAATAATTACAGGTAAGGTGGTTTCAGAAAAACCTAACACAGACATCTCAAAAATTAGATTGAATAACGATCGAGTTATTTACACAAAACAAACGAAAGCTGAATATTTGGCAAATCTTGAAAGGGTATTCAAAAATACTAAATATATTAATGTGGCTTTTAATGATATCGATGTTACACAACATCCAAAGTATGATGATATATACGGTGTTACCCTAAAACAATATTGGCACACCAATCGCTATAGCGATGAGGGATATTTGTTCTTGTTGATAGATTTCAGGGATAAGGATCATCCTCTGATTCAAGTCAGAACTTGGCAACCCTATAAAGATAAAAGCGGAAAAGTGGTTACCCAAGAAAATCAGGTGTTTCATCTTGGGTCATTCCGAATTACAAGATAATAATCAAGAATGTATAATTAAAACAATATTTTATTATGAAGAAGTATTTTGTGTTAATAGTTCTCATGTTTTTTGCGATACAAGTGACAAAAGCGCAAAACGTATTTGATGTTACAGACATTTCTCAAGAAAATGACATCTATTCTGGAGAAGAAAATGAGGCTGCAGTATTGATTAGATGTAATCACTCTATTCCATTGAGTTTTTCTTCTTCTATGGATAAAGTGGTCAATGTTTACATGAGTGATTTACAAGGGACAGACTCCTTATATTATCTCGTTTTCCCAACAGGAAAAAAGTATAGAGGTCGTGAACTTACAATAACAGCTCCAGGCTATCAATCATATATAGTAAGTCTTGAGTTGGAGCCTAAACAATTAGTTTCATATCAAATTATTGACCCTAACAGTATGGTTGATGCTGGATGTTATAGAGGTCATAGAAACAAGGGCATTCAAGAAATTAAAACTGCCAATTATGAAGAAGCACGTAATCAATTCATATTGGCAAGAGAATGCTCTGATGTGAATAAAGATGAGAACGAGAAAAACATTCAATTAGTAGATACAATAGTCTACTATCGTCAAAAAGCAAACAATTGTTTTGATTTAGTTGATTATCGAGAGGCAAGTGAATATTATAGTAAAGTAATTGAATTGAACTCGTATGATATATTTGCTTCTACTAGAAGAAATGAGTGCATTCTCAAGTTCTCAGAAAATTGTCAGGCTTTATATGATAGAGCAGAGTATTTTTTCAGTATAAAGGATTACGATAAGGCAAAGGAGTTTTATCAAAGAATTGTTGACGAAAAATGTCAGAGCTACCGAAATGCTGTAACTCGTATTAATGAAATCGAAAAATATCAGTTAGCTCGTAAAGATCATAATACTGTGATTTCATACGAATTTGACTTAAATGGCAATTGTCCTTTTGGCTTTCATGTAGGTTCTTATAAAATGAAAAAAGTAGGTGGATTCTTCGAGATGAATTTTAACGGTAAGTTATTTGATGTATTCCGTAGCTCTGCTTCTTATGGGGATAAACCTGAATTGAATATTGCCTTTGGTTTTACCAGAAAAATAGCAAGTCCTGTTTGGATATATTTTGGCCCAGGTTTTACATTTAAATCCTATTTTGGTAACTTTATAAAAGATATATATCCAGTAAAAAATGTACCCTATCCTAATGATAAGAAAGAAGGATTGGTAGAAGAAATAAAGGATGGTAAAACAGTATATGATTTAGAAAAAACTAATTTTGCTTTCGCTGTATCACCAACGATAGGTATCGTAGTGAAATATAGTTATTTTGCATTGCGTTTAGGGTATCAATATCGTTTTGCATTCAAAAAGGAATTGCAGGATTATATCAAGTCTAATCGTTTCTCCATTGGTGTCGGAGTTGCTTTCTAATGAATATCATATAAAAATGGTACATTTCGTGTAGTAATCCGTAGTGTTTGTGTATAATGCTTGCAATTATTTGGAACTTCTTCTTATTATTCCGATATTTGCAAAGGATTCAATTTAAAAAGAAAGATTATGAAAACGAATAATGAAGAAACTATTTTTCTGAATGAATACTTAGATGAGTTAAAGAAATCAGAAAAAAAAATGGATATTAAATCACTTTGGAAACCAGTGTCAATTGGAGGCATTAGTGCAATTATGCTTGGTGTTGGAACTTATGCCATTGGCAACATGGGACGAGATCTCTTTCATGTTGATGACAGCAAATCGTTTGAAGATGCTTTTGACGAAGCTCGTAAAGAACTTGGTTCTGATGGTGTTTTTCAGTATAAGGATGGTGCATATGTTGCATGTTCACCAGATGAATGGGATGAGAAAAGTGATGCAGAAAAGGTAACTGCTGTGGCTCATTTGATACCTGAGGATTATCTTGATGTGGATTTGAGTTCTATTGAAAATGATGGTCATCATGAAGAACAGGTTGTTGCTAATGACGTAAATGAGAATGTTGAGCCATTGAACGTTGAAGTTAAAGTTACTCCTGTTGAGAAAAACGAACAGAAAATAGATATATCTGTCGTTGATGAACCAGCAAAGACGGTGTCTTCTGATGTTGAAACAGTTTCAGATAACCCTGATGTTGTGATGGTATCTGGTGAAGATGAATCTGAACTGTTGACTGATGAAATTGAGGTGACTTTAGTGGACGAAACATCAGTTGAAGAGGAGAATAGTATTGTTGGAAAAATAATTGAAGAGATAGCTGAACTTATAGTTCCTGAATCAGAAAAGCCAGGTCCAGCTCCATTGGAGGCTTCGAAAGCAGTGGAAATAGACAGTGAACTATCTGTTAATCCAGATGTGGCTCCTGATATGCCAGATTATATGCAAGATGCAGATTTATCTTCTATTTTATAATGATGAAGTATAGGATATTTTTCCTAATTTGTTTTTTATGTTTAGTTTCCTGGATGCAGGCCAAGACTTACATAGTATGTGTGGGAGTGTCTGATTATCCAGGAACTAATATGGATTTACGTGTTAGTGCAAGTGATGCAAAAACGATATATAAGATCTTTAGAAAGAATGGCAATTCAGTTGCAGTTAGTTTGACCGATAGTTTAGCCACGTCTTCCCAAATGTCATTAGTTTTGGATAGTTTGTTTTCAAAAGCTAAGGCTGAAGATGTGGTGATTTTCTATTTTAGTGGTCATGGCTTTCCTGGTGGATTGTTTTTCTATGATACTCCTATCTATTACGAGCAAATTTTCAATATAATCAAATCGAGTAATGCTCTCAATAAGGTAATCTTTGCAGATGCATGTTATTCGGGAAAAATGCGAAAAGAAGATGCAAAGAAAGACCAATCTATCACAGATACGAACGTGATGTTTTTCCTTTCTTCTCGTTCACAAGAACGCTCATCTGAGACAGTCTTCAATAACAGTTTGTTCACGTTGTATTTAGAACGAGCGTTAAGGGGTGGTGCTGATTATAATAGAGATCGTATTATCACGGCCCGTGAGTTATATGATTTTGTTCATCAAGGTGTAGAGAAAGAATCATTGGGCTTTCAGCATCCAGTTATGTGGGGAAAGTTTGATTCTAATATGCCCATAATAAAATGGTAATAATGGTTTTGCTTTAAGCTTACTTGTTACGTTCGTATAAAAAGAAAGAAGCCATCGGTTCATCTTCTGAAACTGATGGCTTCTTATGATTTGATATAAATAGGTGTGGATTAAATAACCTCTATTCCTAATTTCTTGCAAAGGTCGAGGCTCATTTCCTTGAGCTTGAATTTCTGGATTTTGCCTGACCCAGTAAGGGGGAACTGGTCAATGAAGAATACGTACTTGGGAATCTTGTAGCGGGCAATCTTTCCACGGCAGAATTCCTGTACGTCTTCGGGTTCCATCTTCACGCCTTCGTTGAGGATGATGAAGGCTCCTACGGCCTCTCCGTATTTCTTGGAGGGTACGGCAGCTACTTGCACGTCCTTGATACCTGGCATGTGATAGAGGAATTCCTCGATTTCACGGGGATAGATATTCTCGCCACCACGGATAATCATATCCTTGATACGACCCGTGATGCGATAGAAACCGTCTTCGTCCTTGATGCCTAAGTCGCCCGAATGTAAGAAGCCGTTCTTGTCGATGACCTCTGCGGTGGCTTCGGGATTCTTGTAGTAGCCTTTCATGACGTTGAAGCCTCGACAACACATTTCTCCCTGAACGCCAACGGGACATTCCTCGCCCGTCTCTGGGTCAATCACTTTTACTTCCACAAAGGGATAGTCGCGTCCAACGGTGGTGCAACGTTGCTCGAAGGAGTCTGCCAGACAAGTCTGCGTCATTCCTGGCGATGACTCGGTAAGTCCATAGACACTC
>AUXO011348325.1_pt1 | contig 15259 bp, 13 predicted proteins | sample 768731 | NCBI WGS metagenome assembly AUXO01 (sample SAMN02715735, study PRJNA202380) | gut metagenome | biome: sheep rumen | host: Ovis aries | place: New Zealand: Palmerston North
TGGCCAGCCAAGTGTTGAGAATGGCCATAATGCTGATGAGAACCATGTATCCAATGTATCCGGGTCCTGTTCCATCTTGCCGCCGCACTTTGGACATGTGCAGACTTCTTCTCTGGAAACAACCATTTCTCCACAATCCTTGCAGTAATATGCAGGAATTCTGTGTCCCCACCAGAGCTGTCTTGAGATACACCAGTCTCTGATATTATCTGTCCAGTTAAAATATGTCTTATCCATAGATGCCGGCATCAATTCAATATCACCGTTCTTAACTGCTTCTACAGCTGGCTTAATCAGTTCATCCATCTTAACAAACCACTGCTGCTTAATCATCGGCTCTACTGTTGTCTTACATCTGTCATGTGTACCAACATTATGTGTATGATCTTCCACGCAAACAAGTAATCCAAGTGCATCGAGATCTGCAACCATTGCCTTACGTGCTTCATAACGATCCATACCGGCATACTTGCCACCAAGATTGTTAATTGTTGCATCATCATTCATAATGTTAATTTCTGGAAGATTATGTCTCTTACCAACTTCAAAGTCGTTCGGATCATGTGCCGGTGTAATCTTAACAACACCTGTACCAAATTCCTTATCAACATATGGATCAGCAATAATTGGAATCTGACGGTCTGTTAATGGAAGATTAACCATCTTGCCTACGAGATCCTTATAACGGTCATCATCTGGATTTACTGCAAGTGCACTATCACCAAGAAGTGTTTCCGGACGCGTTGTTGCAATTTCAACAAATCTTCCCTCTTCACCGGCGATTGGATAGTTGATATGCCAGAAATGTCCAGCCTGTTCTTCATGCTCTACTTCCGCATCTGAAATAGAAGTATTACATACCGGACACCAGTTGACAATTCTTGACCCCTTGTAAATTAATCCTTTTTCGTATAACTTGATAAATACTTCCTGAACGGCTTCTGAACAGCCTTCGTCCATTGTGAAACGTTCTCTGTCCCAATCACAAGATGAACCAATCTTTCTTAACTGGCTCGTAATGGTTCCGCCGTATTCTTTCTTCCATTCCCAGGTTCTCTTTAAGAAGCCTTCTCTGCCAAGCTCGTGCTTATCAATGCCTTCATCCTTTAGTGCATTGGTAACCTTAACCTCTGTAGAAATACTTGCATGGTCTGTTCCCGGAACCCAGAGTGCTTCATACCCCTGCATTCTCTTAAAACGAATTAAGATATCCTGCATGGTATTATCTAACGCATGTCCCATATGAAGTTTACCTGTAATATTTGGAGGCGGCATAACAATCGTAAATGGCTTTTTGCTGCGATCTACCTCTGCATGAAAATATTTCTTGTCAATCCACTTCTGATATAATCTATCTTCAATATCAGCAGAATTATAAGTTTTTTCTAATTCCTTACTCATTTTCCCAATGTCCTTTCTTATTTTGAAACAAATGCACAATCAAAACAAAAAATGTGCCTCGGCACATCCTGCGGAACATTTTTATATTATAGGAACGAAGTTTCCTATAATATAAAAGCCCTTCACAGAAATCACTTTCTGCAAAGGGCGTTATTCTACGCGGTACCACCTTTGTTCAACGATCATTACATTTGCAATCATCATTCTCTCAATTCGATAACGGAAATCACCCGATATAACTTACTTCACAAGTCACTCTGTTCAAGCGACAATACGTTCAGTTATATTGCTCCAAAGCTACCTTCTTCCTAACCCAATCTGTGACGGTCTTACAGCCTGTGAACCATCTTCTCTGTCAGTGTCTTAAGAATACTCCTCTTTGTCATTGCTTTATAAATATAGTAGTTTCTCAACAGAAACATCTAATAAACAGACATTCATTTTGTCTGTATGTTCTATAATATATGTTTTCTTTTTATTTTGCAAGTGTTTTATTGCTTTTTATAAATCTATTTCCAATATAACCGGACAGTGGTCAGAACCCAGAACCTGCGTATCAATCGCCGTACCCGTCATTCTTTCTGCAAGGCGGTTTGATATTAGGAAATAGTCTATACGCCATCCTGCATTCTTTGCTCTTGCCTGAAAACGATATGACCACCAGGAATAGATTCCTTCCAAATCCGGATGCTGTGAACGAAACGTATCTGTAAATCCTGCTGCCAGAAGCTGTGTAAACTTACCACGCTCCTCATCGGTAAATCCTGCATTCTTACGATTGGTCTTCGGATTCTTCAAATCAATTTCCTCATGTGCGACATTCATATCTCCACATACGATAACCGGCTTTTTCGCATCCAACTGCAATAAATACGCCTTGAAATCATCCTCCCACTTCATCCGATACTCTAATCTTGCAAGCTCTGACTGAGAATTCGGTGTGTAGACTGTTACCATATAATAATTTTCATACTCTAATGTAATCACACGCCCCTCCGTGTCATGCTCCTCGATTCCCATTCCGTAAGTAACCTGCAACGGTTCCTTCTTTGTAAAAATGGCAGTACCGGAATATCCTTTCTTCTGTGCATAATTCCAATACTGATAATAACCCGGAAGTTCTAATTCTAACTGTCCCTCCTGCATCTTACTTTCCTGTATACAAAATACATCCGCATCTGCCTGATGAAAATAATCTAAGAAGCCTTTCTGTACACAGGCTCGAATTCCATTTACATTCCATGATACTAATTTCATGATATTCTCCTTTTTTTCTGATAAATACATATTTAACAACGCTTCAAATAACAAAACAGCCAGACAGCTATATCTAATTGTAGATAACACTCGTCTGGCTAATCCTTACCTATATCTGTTATGCGTATTATTTTAACTGATATTCCATTTACTATTAGAAACAATAATTGAATGTAGACTTACATATACCATATCAATTTACAACTTTATTATATTATATTTTTATATCATATGTCAATTTTTTAATCCAGCAACAATTCATCTACCGTCACAAACACATATCCTCTATCCTGCAAAATATCAACAACTTCAAGTGCTGCCACAACAGATGTTTTATAAATATCATGAAATAAAATAATATCTCCATCTTTTGCATCTGATACAATCTCACGTACCATATTTGATACATCTGTGCGCTCCCAGTCCTTCGGATCAATACTCCACAACACCGGTATCATATTTACCTCTGAGAGCAATTGATTCGAATAATCTCCATATGGCGGACGAATATACTTCGGAATAACTCCTGTAATTTGTTCCATCACTTCATTTGTCTGTACAATTTCCCGTCTGGCAGCTTCAATTGAACAATTTTCCAATTGAACATGTGAATATGTATGATTTCCAATCAAATGCCCTTCCTGCTGTGCTTTTTGAACGATTTCCGGATGTTTTTGTGCACTTTCTCCAATAAAAAAGAACGTAGCATGCACACCACGTTCCTTTAGTCCTTCTAATAATTCTTCTGTTGTTTCCGCTGCAGGTCCATCATCGAATGTCAGTGCAATGCGGTTTTCATAACGACGATATCCATAGTCTGTATCATCCGACGCCTGAGCTATTACCTCTTTTGACTTCTCATTCAAGCCAAATATACGATTATGGTTCTGCAGCACCAGACCTGTCAGAATCATCCCACAAAACACTTCCAAAATACAAATCCTACTATAAATCCGATGCCAAATACTCTGTTTCATAACATCACGCTTCCTTCTTATGCTGTACTATTATATGCAGCATTTGTTCAGGTATTCGCATCCTAACACAATATAGTCAGATATCTGTATCCTTTTATCTTCCCAAATAACTGTCCATTTCCTCTGTAACCTCTTGTAGATCACGTTCTAACGCAACTGCAAGTTCTCCATACAATAACTTCTTTGCCATCGTAAGCATACGACTATCAATTGATTTCATCTTTCTTAAATCCTTTGCACGCTCAATCTTTGTATCATATAGAAAACGAACCATATGTAACAAAATATCTACATCCTGTGATTTAATCATATCATCATATTGTGATGGTGATATTTTCTCATTTAATGCATCATCTTCTTTGCAATTCTTAGCACGCTCTACGAGTTCTTCTGCCTTATTATGGCTGATAATTGTTCTCATCGCCAATGTATGATTGCCGTCGACCGGAGAATATATAATTCCCTTACTGTCATAAATTGGCTGTAAGAAATAATAGTTGCCCTCAATCCCTTTAATTGGCGGCGTTGCAATATCGACAATCTCACAAGCTCCCAAAACGCCATAAACAACCTTTTCACTTATCTCAAACATGTAATACTTCCTTCCTTTTGTGACTTTAGTCTCATTTGAATCTTTCCATAGCGTGATATACCTATATACATAGTATACAACATTCTATTATTTTTTTCAAATTGTCATTTTTCACAATATAGTACTATCTTATTTGCATAAAGAACAAAGAATGTGACTTTTTCATTTGTGCAAGTGCGCATCCTACGGAGCATTTTTATATTATAGAATGAAGTTTCCTAATAATATTAAAAATGCCCACCAGTTCAATCTGGCAGGCTTCTAACGATACTTTATAAAACGTGAAACACGCTTTCTTAATCCATCATTTGAATCCATTGTTTATCTGTAAATAGCATCATGCTTTAAACTTATATCCACAATTTGGACACATCCAATATGTTGTCGAATTGATTGTCTTACCTTTTCCACAAGCACCACATAAAATACCAATTGGTTCTAATAAAATTGCACCATACGTACAGAATAACCGCAAAAAAAGGATGATGTCCTGTTCAGACACCATCCTCATATCTTATGATCTAACTCTATTTTATTCCTGTGTGTACAACTCCACACTACCAGCAACGTTGCCATTTGCAACATAATAGCATGCATTATCTTCCGGCTTGATGTATAACTTTACATCTTCAACCTTAACCTTCTGCTTCTTGCAATCCGCTAATACACGTTCATATAAAGCTTCTTCATCAATCTGATTACCATGATACTGGAAAAATACAACTCTTTCCGGTTCAGTTGCTTTCTTTGCCGTTTTTGTTGTCTTCTTTGTAGTCTTTGTCGCAGCCTTCTTTACTGTTTTCTTTTCTGCCTTTTTTACAGGTTCTTCTGTTTCAACAGCTTCTGCCTTTGCTTCCGGTTCTGCTGCTTTAACAGTCTCAGCCTTCTTGTCTTCTACTTTTGCTTCAACAACCAGAGCATCAACTTCCTGTGCTTTCTCCTCTGTAACCAAATCTAATGTCTGCTGAACTGCTTCCGGTTCTGCTTTCTGTGCGACATTCTTTGTAACTTTTGTCTTAGCCTTGCTTGCACTTTTTCCTGATTTCTTACTTGCCATGTCAACTACCTCCCCCGATTCTACTGCACTATTTTGTGCAGATTAACATGTTAAAAATTCTCTAATACTATCTACTGCTAATTCTTCATCTGATCCTGTTGCAGAAATAATTACTGTCATTCCTTTTTTCAGGCCAAATGCCATGATTCCCATTAAGCTCTTTGCATTAATGTTCTTTCCATCGCTTTCAATCTCAATATGACTTTCAAACTTGCATGCTGTCTGAACAAGTTCTGCGATTGGATTTTTATGTGCCTTTTCAATGTCTGCTACTTCTACTGTCTGCTTCATCGTTTTTCATTCACCTTTTACTTTCTATGATTTTATTTATCATCATAATGTATCGATAAATTACTTTCAAAGTGTACTCTATCACGTGCAATAAGTCAACCGATATCCGTTTTTTCGGCTTAATTGACAAAAAAGGCTTATTTTTTCGCAAATATTTGTCATGAATCTTTATGGAATTTGCATATCCCGGTAACCCATTTGATACAATTCCAACATTTGATTGTCGAAATCTTCGTGAATCTCATAATCTTTTGTTAATTCACATAACTTTGTAATTTTTTCATCATCCGTCTTTTTATTTTCCCATGCTGCAAAAACTTCTTCTGCCAATGATGATAAATTATCCATCGTTTCTTTTTTTGGTAAACCAGCCTGTGCTGACAGTATTCCCAATGCATATGCACACTCATAATTTCCTGTCAGTTTTGCATTTTCAAACCGGCATTTAATACATACGGCCTGTCTTGCAAGCTCCGTTACCATACATCCTCATCTCCTTTTTCAGATTTCCCTGTCTCTCCTATATTCATCTGCTTACAGATGAACCTGACAGAATCTGATTCTTTGCACAGTATAGCACTTTACTTACAAAACTACAACCTTTGATTCAATTTTGATAAATATATAAATTCTATATCGAAGCCATTTTCACTTATGCATTTAATTCTTTTTGGAATGTCGTAACATATTCTGTTACAGCATCTGTACTATAATTATTTTCTTCCAATAACTTTAAGAAATGTGAACCTACAATTGCACCATCAATCTCATCTTTTACCGGAAGTACATCTGCTGCCGTCCGGATGCCGAATCCCATCATAACAGGAATCTGGCTGACTGCCTTCACACTTGCTAAATATTCCTTCAAATCCTTATGGAAATTTGCTCCCTTTCCTGTTACGCCCATCTGAGATACACAATATACAAATCCTCTTGCATGTTCAAGAATCATCGGAATTCTCTGCTTTGATACCGGTGCAACAAGCTGAATAAGAATTGGTGCATGTTCCTGTGCATTAAGTGCTGTCTGCAGCTCTTTTTGTTCTTCAAACGGCAAATCCGGAATAATCAGTCCATCCACACCACACGCAATACATTTGCTTACAAATGCTTCGATTCCGTAATGATACACCGTATTGTAATACATCATAAATACAATCGGAACCTCACAGCCTGTTTCTCGAATTTCTGACATCGTGTCAAATACTTTTCGAAGCGTTGTTCCATTCTGAATTGCCTTATAAGAAGCGGTCTGAATAACCGGACCATCGGCAACCGGATCTGAAAATGGAATACCCAATTCAATCACATCAATTCCAGCCTTCTCCTGTGCATATACGATTTTCTTTGTTGTATCTAAATCCGGAAGTCCTGCCGTTGTATATGTAATAAATGCTTTCTTTCCTGCTTCCTGTAATTCTGCCATTTTCTTTTCAATTCTGTTCATTATTTATTTGTCTCCTCTCCATTGAAATACTTCTGTACTGTCATCATATCTTTATCTCCACGACCTGACAGACACATCACAATAATTTGATCTTCACTCATATTTTTCGTCATTTTGAATACCTGTGCCATCGCATGTGCACTCTCGATTGCCGGAATGATTCCTTCCATTCTGGATAATTCAACCAATGCATCCATTGCTTCCTTATCTGTAACAGATACGTATTCTACTCTGCCGGAATCTCTTAAATAAGCATGTTCCGGTCCTACCCCCGGATAATCAAGACCTGCGGAAATAGAATGAGCCAACTCAATATTTCCATCTTCATCCTGCAGCAAATACGTCTTCATTCCATGTAATATACCAGTCTTACCAAGCGCCATTGCTGCCGCATGTTTTCCTGTCTCAACACCCAGTCCACCGGCTTCTGCTCCAACAAGGCGAACAGATTCATCTGCAATAAATTCTGCAAACATACCAATCGAATTGGAACCACCGCCAACACATGCAACAACTGCATCCGGAAGTCTTCCTTCTTTTTCAAGAATCTGTCTTCTTGCTTCCACACTGATTACTTTCTGGAATTCTTTTACCATTTTCGGATATGGATAAGGTCCCACTGCAGAACCAATGATGTAAAATGTATCTTCAGCTTTTTCTGCCCATGTTCTGATTGCTTCATTTGTTGCATCCTTTAATGTTGCACTGCCTGATGTAACAGACTGCACTTTTGCTCCTAACAGCTCCATGCGGAACACATTTAACTTCTGACGTTCCATATCTTCTGCTCCCATAAATACGGTACATTCCATACCAAACAGAGCTGCTACCGTTGCTGTTGCCACACCATGCTGGCCTGCACCGGTTTCTGCAATCAATTTTGTCTTTCCCATTCTCTTTGCAAGCAATGCCTGACCAATTACATTATTAATTTTATGTGCACCTGTGTGATTTAAGTCTTCTCTCTTCAAATAAATCTTTGTTCCATATTTTGCACTTAACTTTTCTGCAAAATACAGCGGATTCTCTCTGCCGACATACTCTTTTAAATAATAATCATACTGCTTGATAAATTCCGGATCTTTAATTGCCTTTTCAAACTCTTCTGTCAGCACGTCTAATGTATTCATTAATGATTCTGATACATACTGACCACCAAATTCACCATAATATCTCTTATCCATTCTTCTACCTCTTTCTTTTTATATCGCCTTATGTACATTCTATTTTATAAATACTGCAAGTTCCATTTGCATAAGAATTGCTTTTTGTTAAATTATTAACACTCTGTAAATTCTTATTACAAAATAATTTCATACAGCATCCACATATCAAAATTCAAACACTTCTTACTTGCGTAACAAATGTATGGATACGCTCTGGATCTTTTCCTTTTGCTCCTGATAAATACTCTACCGAAGAACTCACATCAATAACATCGGGCTGTACTGCCTGTATCGCTTCTGCTACATTTTCTTCATTGATACCACCTGCAAGAATCAATGTCTTTCCTGTTCTGTCAATCTTATCAATAAGCCGCCAGTCAAATGTCTTTCCTGCGCCCGGTGTGCTTCCATCAAACAAAATTGCTTCAATCTTTTCCTGCCGCATCGTCTTTGCAAGTTCCACTTCTCCGGACACATTGATTGCCCGAATAATTGGAATCTCTATGGATTCATACACTTCCTCTGACAATTCGCCATGAATCTGAATATAATCAAAGCCTGCCATTTCAATTGCTTTTACCTGTGCCCTGTCTGGTGAAACTACTACTGCAACCGTCTGCAAATCTCTTGCCTGCCCGGCATTGCCACCTCTTACATATGCAATCAATTCTTTTGCCTGTTCTATGGAAAGATTTCTTTTTGATTTTTCAAAAAAAAGAACCATTCCCATATAATCAACATGTTCTCTAAACAAACTGTCAATATCTTCTTTTCTGGTTATTCCACAAATTTTAATTTGGGGTTGTGTCTTATGTGATTGTCTTATATGCTCTTTTCCCATAAGCACGCCGTCCTCTCTGTCATTTTCTATCCTGTTCTTTTATGATTCTGCATCATAGATTGATTTCCAATGTAATGACAATTCTTTTGGAGAATCTGCCTCCATCAGCGCTGTTCCAATAAGCATTGCATCGACATCACTTTCATGCAGCACACGAATATCCTCATCTGTATGAACACCACTCTCCGATACAAGAATCGTGTCTTTCGGAGCCATCGTGGCAAGACGTTTTGTAGTATCTAAAGACACAACAAAATTTTTCAAATTACGGTTATTGATTCCGATAATATTGACGCCTAAATCAACCATTCGCTGCATTTCTTCTTCATCATGAACCTCGCACAGCACATCTAATCCTAACGAATGTGCCAGTTCATATAATTCTTTTAACTTTGCATCATCCAAAATCGCTGCAATTAAAAGAATCGCATCTGCACCGATTACCTTTGCTTCATAGACCTGATACGCCTCAATGATAAAATCCTTTCGCAGGATCGGTAAATCCGTCATCTGGCGAATCTGTTTTAAATAATCTACACTTCCAAAGAAATGATCCTCCTCTGTCAGACAGGAAATTGCATTGACTGCCGCACTATACTGTGCGATTCTTTCCGGCAAATCAATCTTACTGTTCATCGTTCCATGACTTGGAGAGGCTTTCTTAAATTCTCCGATAATCGACAGTCCATTTTGCTTTAATGCATCATAAAATGAAATGCTTTTTCTGTCACTTGCAAGTGCAAGACGCTTCATTTCCACTTCATTTATCTTCTGTTTATGTTCAATCAGACGTTTCTTCTTATCTGCTACAATATCATCCAAAATCATCCTGTCACACTCCTTTTGTTTTAAAAATTATTGTAACTATATTTTTTATCAAAACAGCATAGCGTTACTCATTTTCTTTTATGCCATTTGATTTCCATTGATAAAATTTTCAATCAGCTTCTTGCCATGCTCCGTATAAATGGATTCGGGATGAAACTGCAATCCATACACCGGATATTGTGTATGTTCAATTGCCATAATTTCACCATCTTCGGTCGTTGCTGTTACACGCAGGCAATCCGGAACCGTTTCCGGCAAAATTGCCAGCGAATGATACCTTGCAACTTTCATATTTCCTGAGATTCCTTCAAAGATTCCTCCTGGTGTATGTGTAATCTCTGACTGCTTGCCGTGACATACTTTCTTTGCATAAGAAACTGTCGCTCCGAATACCTCTCCGATACATTGATGTCCCAGACAAATTCCAAGAATCGGTTTCTTTCCTGTGAAATATCGAATCACTTCCATACAGATTCCTGCCTCTTTCGGACTCTTTGGTCCCGGTGAAACAACGATTTTCTCAGGATTCATATCTATCACATCCTGCAATGTAACCTTATCATTTCTTACAACCTGAATATCATGATTAAATATTCCCATAAATTGATAGAGATTGTAGGTAAATGAATCATAATTATCAATCAGTAAAATCATAACTGTCCCTCCTCTAAAATCGTTGTTGCCAACGCCATTACTTTGTTGCAACATTCCTGATATTCACTCTCCGGTACAGAATCTGCAACAATTCCTGCACCTGCCTGAAGATATACCTGATTGGCTTTCTTAATCATCGTACGAATCGTAATACAGAAATTCATATTACCGCCAAAATCTAAATAACCGGTTGCTCCGCCATACAAGCCTCTTCTGACCGTCTCTAACTCATCAATAATCTCCATTGCGCGAATCTTCGGTGCACCGCTTAATGTACCTGCCGGAAGGAATGACGATACCAGATCCAACGGATGAAACTGACCGCTCTTCTTGCCTTCTACCAGTGATACAATATGCATTACATGAGAATATCTTTGAATACTCATAAAATCAGATACTTTAACGGAACCAATCTGTGCAATTCTTCCCATGTCATTTCTTGCTAAATCTACGAGCATAACATGCTCTGCACGTTCTTTTTCATCCGCAAGTAAATCTTTTTCTAATGCCAAATCTTCTTCCGGTGTCTTACCACGCTTTCTTGTTCCTGCAATCGGGCAAGTATACACTTTAGAATCTGTCTGCTTGACAATCATTTCCGGCGAGCTTCCTATAATTTCAAATGTTCCAAAATTATAATAGTACAGATATGGGGATGGATTCAGTTCCCGAAGTGTTCTGTAAATATCAAAGCCTGTCTGCTGCGTCTCAACCGTCCATCTCTGAGACAAAACCGTCTGAAAAATATGTCCTTCTTTGATATACTGCTGAATCTTTTGTACCTTCTGTGTATACTGCTCTAACGTGTCAGACTTCTTAACAATCCTGCCGTCCTTTCGGATATCAAATGTACTTTCTTTCGGATTGCTTCTTGCCTGATGAATCAACTGTTGTAACTTTTCCTGTGCATGCGCTCTTCCTGCTTCATCATCGCTGTCTAACACCACTGCCGTAAGTGTCTCCGCCATATGATCAATCGCAATAAACTGTGTTGCAAGCATTAATTGAATCGTCTCAATTCCAATTTCATCAGGATTATCATCCGGAAGGTTTTCCGTATACCGGATGTAATCGTAACCAAAACTACCTACCAACCCTCCTGTGAATTCTAATTCATCAACATCCTTTATTATCTCAAATGTATCAAAATATTCCTTTAATAACTGCAACGGATTGCCTGATATATGTTCCGGTGTTTCTCCTCGTCTCGTAATAACAAGCCCCTCTTTATCAGACTGAATAATTTCCTCTGGCTCTACACCCATAAAGGTATATCTGCCATTTTCCTTATCATTACTCTCCATTAAAAAGCCGATTTTATCTTTTCCAAGTCCTTCATACAACTGAATGGCTGTTTCTTCCACAATGCTAACTGTCTTTTTATACGCTCTTAATATCCGTTTCTGTTTCATACATTTCCTCCTGTCAAAATCATCTTATAAATTACAGGCGATACACGACTTTAAACAACTTATTGTTCTATAAATATGTGTATCTTCACGAAGTATTTTATTTCATAAGAACATTTATACAGCCTTATAAAACAAAAAGCCCCTGACAATTACATATGCTGCAACTGTCAGGGACGTATTATCGTGGTGCCACCCTTGTTCTATGATAGATGTCATTTCTTTCTGCTAAGCTACTATTTCTGTGTAAAATAACATTCATTCCATATTTCTATGTAAATCTATGTTATTTTACAGTACAAGAAAGAATATCTATATTTTATAAAGAACTCGAAGAACTTCTTAATAAAATAAAAAAGACACATCCGACGAAGTCCGGATATGCCACCTGCTATCATACTCATTCTTAGATACTCGTTCATTACTCATATCTTACCCCTGTAACGTGAGGTCACGTCATCAGCTACTTGCTTATCAGCGTTCCCCAATGCATCTCCCAAACCCATTCCCTAAAGACTCCCATATTAGCTTCCACCAACGCTAACTCTCTGTGATGCTCATACATTAGATACTATTTTGTTCATCGACTTTTCTTTTCATTTACTTTAACCGTTCACACTGCTGAACTATATACAGAATATCATCTTTCTTTTTGAATGTCAAATATATTTTTATATTTTCTCACATTCTTTTTATAATTATGCACTACCAGCTTTTTATTAATCTTCTTTGTTCTATTACCTATCATTCTTAAATAATATAAGTGTTTCAAACATATTCATCACTTTCTTAAAACACATGCACTCTTATCTCTTTATAAAAATATCTATATTTATTTTTCTTAACAATTGAATTCATTTGTGTTATACTGTATTTAATCATTAATCTATGCAGATATAGTTTATCGGTAGAACGCAGGCTTCCCAAGCCTGACAGGCGGGTTCGACTCCCGTTATCTGCTTCTATTTATAAGAGGTGCCTATGGATTTAAAACAATTACAATATTTTGTTACAATTGCAGAAGAAGGCAGTATTTCTGCTGCTGCACAGAAACTCTTTATGTCTCAGCCACCCCTAAGTTATCAAATGAAACTACTTGAAAAAGAGTTAAACTGTATTCTGTTTGAACGTGGCTCCCGTCATATTCAGCTAACTGATGAAGGAAAACTCCTCTATCACAAAGCCTTGTCGTTACTCGAATTATCTAAAGTAACCAAAGATGAAATTCTGTCATTTTCTGAGAAAAATCACGGAATTGTGCGTGTCGGCATCGTTTCCTCCGTCGTATCTTCCTATGGTACACAATGGATTAGTGCTTTTTCCAAGAAGAATCCCAGCATTACTTTTGAAATCTTTGAAGCAAATACTTATGAATTATTGGAGAAATTAAAATCCGGAACGATTCATTTCGCAATTCTTAGAACTCCTTATGCAAATGAAAACTTCGCCTCCGTTTCTCTTGCCAGCGAAAAGTTAATTGCTGTTGGTGCATCTCATTTCTTTGTGCAAAAAGAAACTATTACACTTAGCGATTTATCCAATTTGCCACTGATTCTATACCGCAGATGGGAACGAATTATCCGCAATCATTTTGAGACAAATAAACGCTCTTACAATATCATATGCATGAATGATGATGCACGCACCACTGCTGCTTTTGTAGAAGAAGGCATCGGCGTTGGATTGATTCCCGAATCTGCGTTGCAATTCATTCACAACCTCGATGTTGTGAGCCGTGAAATAACAGATTGCACGATTTCTTCAGATATTGAATTTGTATACAATCCGAATTCATATATCCCATCCTGTGGCAGAGCTTTTCAGGAGTTTATGCAGGGATTATAGCGTAACCAATGAATTTTTTAATGTTACGCACTCCATTTTTGTTAACATTCATACAATCATATTATATTTTGAATTGGATTTCAATAAATCCTGCACGGCAAAAAGCGTCAGACCAACGTCTGACGCTTTCTTACGTTCTAAGAATCTCTTTGTATTTCTTATATAACAATTATTCTCCACAAAGAAATCCCTGTAATCTGAACTTTTATTTACAAAAGAACTCTGCTTTTGTTATTTTGTAACAGTTACACCGAATGCTTTACTTCTTGTTACTGTTCCGTTACTATCTTTCACTTCTACATACAAATGTCTGGCTCCCGTACCTGTTGCTGTCCACGTGTAAGTGTTCTTTGCACCGAATCCTTGCAACTGTGTCCAGGTTTTTGTTGCTGGTGTATACATAATATATCTATATGTATACTGACCACTTCCCTGACTGGCTGTTGCTGTGATTGTTACTTTTCCTTTTGTACGAATCTTAGATGTACTAATCTTCACTGTAACGGCTGGTCTTGCTACAACAGTTACACCATATGCCTTACTTCTTGTTACTGTTCCGTTGCTGTCCTTAACATCGATGTATAAATGTCTAGCTCCGGTTCCTGTCGCTGTCCATGTGTAGCTGTCCTTTGCACTATATCCCTGCAACTCTTTCCACTCTTTTGTTGCCGGTGTATACATTACATATCTGTATGTATACTTACCGCTTCCCTGACTGGCTGTCGCCTTAATTGTAACCTGATTTCCCGCAGCTACCTTAGACGTACTCAATCTTCCTGCAACTGTCGGTCTGCTTGTAACAGTTACACCGAATGCTTTGCTTCTTGTTACTGTTCCATTGCTATCTTTCACTTCTACATATAAGTGTCTTGCACCTGTTCCTGTTGCTTTCCATGTATATGTATTCTTCGTTCCAAATCCCTGCAACTGTGTCCAAGTCTTTGTTGCCGGCGTATACATAATATATCTGTATGTATACTTACCGCTTCCCTGACTGGCTGTTGCTGTAAGTCTTACTGTATTGCCTGTTGCAACTCTTGATGTACTTGCCTTGACTGTAAGTGTAGGTCTTGTCGATACTGTAACACCAAATGCCTTACTTCTAACTGTTTCTCCCGTTCCATCTTTTACTTCTACATATAAATGTCTTGCTCCGCTGCCTGTTGCTTTCCAACGAAGTACTGATGTTTTTGCATAATCCTGCACAGTTTCCCATGCCTTTGTTGCCGGTGTGTATACAAGGAATCGATATGTATAATCCCCATCTCCACCTGTTGCTGTAACATTTGCTATTACTGTATTTCCTGCAAGAACTTTTGCTGTATTTACCTTCAATGAAACTGAAAGTTTTTCAACCGGCTTTGTTGGTTCTACTTCAGGTGTCGTCGGCTCTGTTGGTGTTACTTCTGGTTCTGTCGGCTTCACTTCTGGTGTTGTCGGCTCTGTTGGTGTTACCTCTGGTTCTGTCGGCTTCACTTCCGGTGTTGTCGGTTC
>AUXO015429807.1_pt1 | contig 15258 bp, 16 predicted proteins | sample 768731 | NCBI WGS metagenome assembly AUXO01 (sample SAMN02715735, study PRJNA202380) | gut metagenome | biome: sheep rumen | host: Ovis aries | place: New Zealand: Palmerston North
AAGCATAAGATTCATTACAACATACTGCATGCCCAAATGCACTAGATCTCCTGTTTCCATAGGACCAAACATAATAGGCGTTTTAGTATATTTAGTTTCATAAATCTTATTTGCTTTAGATCTAGTATTTAGATTCTTAAGATTAGTAGCACTAAGAGATGTAACTGAGAACTTCTCTTCTGCATACTGCTTAAGCCTATAGTTATAAATCTTACCAACAACAAGAGGCCTTCTGGATGGCACATATCTAATATTACCATTGGAATCCTCTATGGGCATCATTACTCTATAAGGCTTAATCCACGGGAATCTATCATAGATTTGCCTAATGGTATCTATATTGATAGGAGTTGTAAATGGTGGTGTTGAAATGATAATACCATCATCCATAAGCACGCTATCAATAAAGACTTTTGCTTCAAATTCATCATCAAAATCAAAACTTCCCTTGGCAAGTTGTGCTTGTTCTATATCTATCATAGATACATAATCATACCACATCTTGCACATTTCTGAATATGATAACGCGCCAGTTCTAAAGAAATCAAGGATTCTCATACCAATAAAAGACAATGATTGTTCATGCAACTGACCAATATTTTCTCTGTTGATACAAGTACTTTGATTCTTAATGATTTCCACTCTTTGACCATTATCAAGCATAGGCATCTGATCATCTGGAAGAATCTGAGATACAACGCCTTTACCACCATATCTATCTGCAAGCTTATCACCAGGTTCCATGGGGAGAGGCTGCATTACAGTTACTTCCATAATTACATTATTGAATTGCTTTTCTTTATAATATTCTTTGCCCATGAGAGCATCTCTACAACGAGCATAGAGCTTCTTAAGATTATAAGAAAGCTTTCCGTTCATAGCAAGAGGCCCAACATAATCATTTACTTGCTGACAGAAGTTAATCTTTTCCTGATAATACTTATAAAGCTGCTGGTTGTATTCGGATTCACCAAGAGCTTCAGTATTATTACAATACACGTCAATATCGCATACATAACCATCAAGAAGAATATTTCTATCAGAAATCATGATATCTCTTTGACGCTGATTAGATAATGAGAATAGAATATTGTTATTTTCAACTCTACGAATAGAACAGAAAATACCATTCTGTACTCTTTCACCAATATCAGGAAATGCTTTATGAGTATTATTATCACCATAAAGATTAAGCAAAACATCATTATCATTTATGGTAATGCCAGTATTCTTGATAAGATTTGTTTCTAACTTTTTTGCTGCAGATTCGCTAATGATAATCGAGTCTTCCATGTTCTGAGCACAAGACAAATACATAGTAACAAGATTAACACCGTTCATCTTATTGCCATATTCATCAAACCCAGTAGAAGTTTTTATGATTTCACCCTTACGAATCTTAGATCCAATCGTAAGCTGATCAATACGACTATTATCCCACATATAACCATAAGACTCTGTATTATGCTTATATGTCAATCTTTCAATTACATCATATTCACCAGTTTCAGTGTTCTGGATTATAAGAAAATAATGATTACGATTAAAAGAGAATTTATCGATTCTATGAAGAACTACATAATTAGCATCAGACGTTACATAAGAGGTTGAATTTCTGCCAAATTCTGTCTCAAATCCTGTCTGAATAATCGGTACTTCTCCTTTTGATAATACCATGAAATGCTCTGCATGGATAGAACTCATCAATGCTCTTGATCCTGAGTTGGCTGGCTTAAATGGTTGTAGCAGCGTTCTACCAAGAACATAATTTTCATCTGGCAAATCTTTTGTTGAATCATAAATTTGCTTATCAATATTGATTACGTTCATATATTATACCGCTCCCTTCACTAATACAACAGTAAAAATGTGAAGTCTTTCGACTTCACTTTTTTGTTTCATTTATATAATATATAACTATTTATTATTTTTATTGGTGCAGATAAAAAATAATATCCGCACCAATAAAAACCATATATTAGGTGGTAGCTGATTTATATTTTAAGGGAAGATCTCCATGCTTCTCGTAATACAGATCCCTATTCTTATTTACCACGGTATACATTTTAACTAATTTGGATTCTCTGCATTTACGGTCAATGTATTCATTGACCGATGCTACAGGAATTTTCCATACAGATCCAACTTTAAATGAATCAATTTCTCCTGAAGTTAGTAAATTATATGCCGTGTTCTTGCCGATATTAAGCATGTCGCAAAGTCCATCAATTTCAATAATACGAGGCGCTGGACTATCTTTCTTATTGAACTGACTATCTTGATCTTTAGTTGCTTTCACGGCTTTTCTAAATGTATTATTCATTAGTATCACTCCTTACGAAATGGGCATTGAATGCATATTAATTATTATCGTAAGAGCCGGAATTCAACTGAGATAAAATAGCTTGATATGGAGAAGCGAATCCAGTCTGCTTACTTTCATCTTGTTTAACACGTTCAAATTCTTCAATTAGATTTTTGCTTAAATATTCCATAGATAAAGAAGCAAAAGCTTTATAAAAATCAGGATTGCTATATAATAAAGATTTAAAATTCTTTTGAGAGAATTTTAAATCATAATTAGGAAGTTTTAAAAATGCTCCAGAGCCTTCAAGGACTTTATCTTCTTTAAGCATAACAAATAAACTAAGATCTGGATCATATCCAATCTCTTGATCAAAGACAAGTACACATCTTGCTCTGGATGTTTTATTAGTTCTTGATTTTACAACGTCAATATTTACCAAGCTACCAATAATACCGAATGCTTCTTCTTCCTTAAGTTTGGATTTAATATCAAGTCTAAAAATATTATTTTGAATATACGTAAGAGATTTACCTCCAGCAATATGCTCATTCTGTTTTAGGTAAGGAAGCTCTGGTTTCTTAGGCATAAATCCAGTATTTACGTCTACTGTAATATGATTAATTAAAATCATAATAATATTTGCTTCTCTACACAAAGGAACCATCTTTGTATAGTATTCTGAATTAGCCTTTGCATTGGTTGCTCCTAGCATATTATTGGTTTCATCTGCATCAGCGTTCTTTTTAGACATTACCATTTTTACAGAGTCAATGATAAATATAGTTGGCTCATATTTATAAATTTCATTACCACCCATATCAACCATACCAGTATCATACAGATATTCATCTGGGCTTTGAATCTTAATATCATGAACCATTCTAACTCTATCATAGATAGACTCTACTGTAATACCAGCGTCTCTAATAATAAATCTATTTCTAAATTCATCATTGGACTGGAAACCCGTAAGGTTTTTAATACGCTGAATATTAGTGCCAACTTCTGCTTGTTCATAGAAAACACAAGAGGTTCTAAATTGACGAGCAATATTACAAGCAATCTGAGTTGAAAGTGTTGTTTTACCAACACCACTATCTGATATAATCATATTAATAGATCCATCAGAAATTCCAACTTCAAACTTCTTTTGACAATTAATCTCTTGTATATATCCATTAATAAAATCTAGATTTGGAAATCCAGTAGGGTAACTTACAGAATAATTCATCTCATTAATCTGAGAGTAATCTTTTGTTTTCTTTACAGCTTCCCTAAAAGCTGCTGCAAGCATAGTCATATTTGAATTCCTCCTTAGAAAAATCGAGGCTTTATTTCTTATTATAAAAATGTAACTGGAAGTGTAAAAAGTTATTTTTAAACAATTTTTGGTAGACGTAGTATTGAAACTACGTCTACCAAAGTATATAATTTATTCTGAGAATTCATCATAATGCTCTATAATAATATTAGGATATACTACAGTTAGTTTATTCCATAACCTTTTATTATTATAAAGTGCATATCTGAATAATGCATAATTATCTACAGATACATCGGCACCATTTGATATTAAATCCATTATAGATTCAGCACTTTTAAGCACTATGAAACGTTTTACATTAAGTTTATTTGTTTTCCATCCAGGAATTTCTTCCCCATAAAGATACATTTTTTCAGGAGCATATTGTAAAATAGCATCATGCGGAATTCCACATACTGCAATAATAGTCCCATAACTTAAATATGCAAAAATATTCTTTATATCAGTAACATAAGTAAATACATTATTTTGGAATGAGTTTAAACCAATATGAAATTTACTTATATTACTAGAAGAATAATCAGATCTTAATATTTTATAGTATATCATTTTTCTTAATTATACCTCTTCATAATTATATTAAACACTTCTCTTAATTCCGGAGCACAATCTCTTTTGAGCCTGATCACAGGGCCTCTATCATATTGATAAACTGTATTATCATCAGAATCCCAAATTGTTAATTTAGAGATTCTACCATTACGAATACCATTTTTAGATGGTAAATCATAATGTTTTACCTGGTATGAATATTTAATACCATTTATAGTAAGCTCTCCTTGATCCCACATATAATAAACCCTCCATAATAAAAATAAACCCCTAGAAGGATTTCTCCTTCTAGGGATAATTATTTCACGGAACGTAGATTTTTTCTTCTTCACGCAAATAAAATAAGACGTTTGACAAACGTTCATACTCAGAACTGATAGACTGAAAAGAAAATCTTATAGGCTTATGCTGATTCATAATACGATAACCTTCAGCATATGATACTAAAACCCCTCTAAGAAGAACAGAATCATCAAGCATAGAATCTAATACTTTAAGCACTGCAAGATTCAATGCCGAATCCATTGCTTCAACCTCAGGGGTAATCCACATGGTTTGAGGATTATTCTCATCTGCATCTGGTAACACATCAAGCATAAAGTATGGTAAAACATATACCCATTCTTGAGGTGCATATAATTCAATCAGCAGCTTAGCTAAGAAATCTACAGATTTATCACTAACTTCATACGTGCTATCAATATCCATTATTGAATATAGCTGTGGAGATGATATAAGGATAAGGTTAATTCTTTTTACACATATGCTAAGATCAAAATCAGAGTATCTAGCAACCATAAGAATATTTTCAAGATTTACAGGCATATTAAACTTCTTAAGCCTAATTACATTATTTTTGTTAATAATTTCGGCTATACGCATCATACACCTAACAATCTCAGGTCTTTTCTGTCTTTCATCCCTTGTAATATAATGATACACTAAGAGATTACATCTCACAATCACATCAGAATCAAAATATTGAATATTCTGAATTACATCAGCAAATGCTTGAAGAAATCTCTGATCTTGAAATGCTTCAATATATTTTACTCCAACGTTTCTATCAAAGACATTATTCATTATTGCAAGGAAGTTGTTATGGATGAAATATCTTAACTCACTATCCGTCATATTATGACGATCTTCAATGGTCTTGAATAGGATGCTATGATTAAACATTGGAGATTCAGCAGGTATAGGAGTTGTCATTTGTACTTTTTTATTGGTTTCATAATATTCTTTTTCTCTCCAATATTTAGAAAATGCTTGCTCCATACTATACCACTTCCTTTCTTAGATGTATAAAATAAAAGTGAGAGATTTACCAATACTTAAGTTAGCTCTACGGACGATACCGGTGTCGAACCGATTTCATCTCTAAAGATGCCAGATCATCGCCCTATAGAATACGGCTTAAGATTGAAGTTCACTTTTATTACTTAATTAGTATTCACTGATGGTACCAGTGGTGGTTTTGACATCAGCCACTACATCAGTAACTTCTTTGTATGTTTTCTTTTTACCTATAGGTTCATTTGCAAATAAGTTTTCAACCTTTGCAGGATCAACCATATGCTTGATATCAACATCAAACTCATCGAGCTCATCATCCATAGCAATGGAACCAAAGATATCATCAAAAGACTTACGGGAAGTATTAAGCTTCTCCTTAACTTTTTGATATTTAACGTTAATATCTTTGATAGGACGCTCAGGATAATTCATTCCACAAGCAATGATATCAATATACTCTTCGCCAGCAAGATCAATATCATTGTCAGGTTGAATATGCTGGAATGTCTCAATAGGAGTTCCCACATAACGTTTAATTGCTTCAAAGGAGTTATCAATTGCATCCTGAACCTTAGAAGATGCATTGATCATTACTGCAATTCTCTTAGCAGAAAGATCATTGTCCATGTAGCAAGCATTCTCAAATGCTTTAGCAACATATTCATTGAATCCTTCAGTATTCTTAATACCCGTAAGACTAATATGGTTGATAGTCATATAGCCGGGCTGAGTATTGATCTTGTAAAGATCAGTATCATCAATGTTATGCTTAGAAGGAATCAACTTAGCTCCGCTAAGAATTTCGATCTGACGAGCAAACTCTTCATTTGCAGATCTCTCTGCTTTACCATAGTTCTTGGTATAATCCAGGAAATAAGAATTGCAGATAGTATGAAGGATTACACTTGAGGGAAGATCTTTGAAAAACTTAAGAGTATTATTGATACCTCTGGCTTCATCCTGAAAGCCAATCAGAGCAAACACATGAACAGGAATGTTCATGGCATCAAAATACTTTGCAACTACAGGAACAGAACCAGAGCCAGTTCCGCCTTCAACAGAAGAAACAAGAACCACTTCTTTTGAATCTTCATTAAGCAGTTCACCGAAATTAACCTGCTTAGAGTTGATGGCATTGATGATAGCAGCTCTACCCTTAACAGGCTCTTTACCGCAACCACCAAGCTCAGAAGCAAACGGAATGAATACCTCAGGATCATTCTTATATTCATCAGGAATATCTTTTACTGTTGTATTCATCAAGACAACATGAGACTTATCAAGAATATGATTCTCAATAAGAGTAATAGCAGCTTTATTACCAGCTGCACCCATTCCGAAAACTGTCATCTGCATCATTGTTATATCCTCCATTTTTGAAAATAATCAAGAGGGCGGGTGAATCCCGCCCTCTTGGTTTATACGGTTAATGATTTTTGAATTAATCATTCTTTTGCTCATTGATAGGCTGTTTATCATCCTTCTTGGAAGGATTCAGCTGCTCATTGATTTTCTTATTATCCTCATCAGATAATGGCTTGGGATTGTAATAATCACCAATTTCATGTAAAACACCGTACTGTTTTTCCATTACATATTGCTCCTTTCATATAAGAGTTTTATTATGTAAGATTATAACCTTACCAAAGTTATAATATATAATCAAAAATACATTTAGGATTTTCAATAAATATATAGAAGCATTATAGCTTCTATATATTTATTGATAGGACCATGGAAGTACAGCAAAAACAAAGGGAAAATGCGACAAGAAGAAAGCGGAGCGGTTAAAGTATTTCAAGCGGCAGATCTTGATATACTTTACTCTATAGTTAATACAAAAATTAAATATTAAATTTTTGCTCAAATTTATCAATATTTGAATCTTTAATAATTCTGTATAATTGTATTTTAGACTCTTGTTCTTCTTTGGCTTTCTTTGGTCTTCCAGGTTTCTTTAATAATGATTTATCTCTACACCATAATGGTAATTCTCTTATTCTCATTGGAAGAGCTATATTCTTATGACCATCAATTGGCAGCTTGGATAAATCCATAGCATCCTGTCTAGTGATAGATCTATGTGCTCTAGTGAAAATACAGTATGGATGCATATACAATCCTTGATCGTTTATATCAACAATTGGAATTTTATTATTCTCTACTAGCAATTCATTATACTCATGGAAATGCTGAAAAACAACAAAATTCAAATTTACTGGAAGATATCCATTGCCACCAAACACAGGATAGTATGGATCTTCTGGATCATATAGCCGGCTCATATAAGCTTTCCAAAATTCAAATTCATCTTTGTATTTTTCTAGATCTTCAGGCTTCATATTTCCAATACAGCAGAATCCATAAAACATGTTCATGTAGTATGGGTCATAAACCATATTGCTCTCGAATGCTTTTAAAGATATCATTACTTCATGTAACCCAGGAATAAATTGAATCTTAATTTTAACCTGATTATTTATTCTAAGTACTTGGGTTACAAAGTATATAGCCCCATAACTCTCTGGGTGATGGCTTATGTATTGATGATTGTATCTTATATTATTTTTGAAGTCAATATATTCATCTGGCTCATCATTAGCCGGAAGAATATATTCATTTACGTCATCTTTTGTTTTTAAATATATAGGTTCTCTATGATAAGTAATTTTGTTATAATAATACATAAAAATAGATACCTTTCAAATAAATGATTAAAAATTATTTATTTGAGTAGACATAAATACCGCTGCGCTCCCCTAGATAAACCCCACGCCGCAGCGGTCTTATATCTGATCAGAATCAAGATTTACTCGGTTGAGCTTTACTCTAAAGAGAAAATAAATTTTCTTCAGAGATTACAATTTTGTTAGTAAATTTGTAAAATATTATTAATTTCCAAGTAAAAATTTACAAAAAATATTCTGAGTTGGAATTAACCAACTCAGAATAAATATAATAAATTAATAAAATATTTCAATTACATAGTTTCAAATCTCATTTTCTTATTCTTAGCAGTATATGCAGTTTCATAAGTTGCAGGATTAACAATTAAGTTAGTTAATAATCCAGCACCAATAAAGTAAGTAGATAATAGATTTTTAGATAATGAATCAGCTTGCTCATCAGGTAATTCAGATAAATGTACTTGACCCATAGTCTTAATAGTTGAATTCATAATAGATTTATCATTCATACTATCAGCTCTACTTCTTGACAGTTCACTCATAGTATCAGTTAATCCAGATACTGCAAGAGATTCAAATTCATGATCAGATGTACGACCATTCTTATCAATACCAACTAATAAACCAGTACGTGCATCTCTTGTTTTAGTTTCAATAGACATACCATTCTTCTTAGTTAGTAATTGTTTCATTCTTTTAATATGTATATAAAGAACTAAACACTTTTTAGATTTTAATGGTTTACCATCTTTATTCTTATATTTATATGGCAAATATACTTCTTCTAATAGAGGAACTCCAATTTCATCAAGAGCATGATTAATATTAATCATAGATGGTTCTCTTTTTAAACCAGAAGTTTGATAATATAAAGATAATGGTCTAAGTACAAACTCTTCAAATTGTTTATCATTAAGAGTAGAGAAATACCTAACCCAGAAATCTACATTTGGAGATTCTCCACCATTATGCTTAGGATCATCCAAAATTTCCATAACTTTATATATCATTCGTTCACATTCTAATCTTTGTTGATTCATCTATATAACCTCCAATTAGTATATCATTTTTATTATTAAAATGTCTCTCAAAAAGAAAGAAAAAATAATAGGATAAAAGTTATAGGGAGAGGATAAGTCCTCTCCCTATAATATGAAAATCAGAGCAAGCAATAGATGATAATCCCGATGACGAGACAAGAGATACCAGTCTCGATACTATCCTTGCTCGTGACGAAGTCATAGATTTGCTTGAATGTTTCCTGCCTATTCAAATTAATTACCTCCTCTTTTGATGGGCTTGTGAGTGATATCTTTTACAATGATATCATCATCGTCATACCCATTATCGTAGTGGTTTTCAGGATCATAATAATCGTTATCATCGAGTTCATCCTTGCTCATGCCGAAAATGGTTTTTACATAATCAAGTGTATCTTCAGGATAAGCTATGAATGAGCACACGCCAGCACACAGGAACAGAAAGATGATGTTGCGAACAACATTGGGCTCAAAGTCAACAAAGATTCCTGTGATAACAACGATGAGAGTATACAGGAATGCTAAGGACCAGACTGCCCCAATGGCAAGCTTCTTGAAGTCGATATATTCCAACTTTGACTTCAGTTCTTCGATGATTTCATTAATTTTATTCATTTCAATTTCCTTTCTTTCTCTAAGAAATTTTATTTTTATTTATGCTTTCCAACAGGGATAGAGCGGTTGCTGTTGCTGATATGCATAGAACGGCTGCTGGTATATGCTTAGCATACCGCTATGCAGATATTCTGCTTTGAATAAATCAAAGAAGTAGTCACCTGCAAAGCAGTATACGGAATGTTTAAGCTCCTTCAGTTCATCAACAGATGGAGCTTCAACAAAGGGGAGAAAGATATGGGTGCTTTCAGACTGATTCTCGAACTTTGCCATGTACCCATCGCTTATGTCTCTGGTAGTGTCGATGTAGACATCGGCATTCTTAGTATACTGTAGTCTATCATATTCATCACGCGCAGTAATGATGATATCCCACTGCGGATTATTTAACCTCACTTTATTGATAAATGAGGTTTCGAATTCGCCGAGGGAATCAGAGCAGATGACGATCGTGATCTTATCAGATTTGGTCGCGTCTTTTATCTCATCTGCTCTTGCGATTGTGCAGTACGAGATTACGCTTGACATTACGTTAGGATAGAGAGCTCTGTTACCATATGCAAGGATAAGTAATTGCTCAATATCATTCTGGATGGTTTCTTTGAAATTATCAGTATTCATGGTTTATTTCCTCCTTATTTAATCATTACCCAGAAATCATACATGTTGTACCACTTACGATACGAATTATTTGTATTCTTCATCGAAGTGATAGATATATCTCCTACCACCTCGAAGAATTCATCAGTTGCTGTGCATCCACCATAGCCTTCGCCACAATAGATCATCCTAGTTTTTGGATTAATAGTTCTCATTGTGGTCAGTACACGAGTAATATCATTATTGCACTCTGGCCATGATGCAATAATGAAATCAACATCGCTGCAGTATTTCTCTACAGCATCAACTTGGTCCATGTTGATAATATCATCTATCCATGCATTATCAACAGAGAAAGACGATCCAAAGGCGAATCGCTTGAAGTTGTCCACCGCTATTACATTCACGCCATGCTTTCTCAGGCCACACGCCAATGTCCCAAGGCCGCATCCTACTTCGAGGACATTGATTTTATCCGCAGGCTTATCTGTGTAATTCTCCATGTCTTTAACTAGCCCGTTTAAAAGAGCTTCTGTTACAAGAGCAAAGCCGCAGAATTGGATTGCCAAGCTTCTAATAGAAGAGCTGGTTAACATATTGAAATCGAGCGTAGGATATTTTGTATGCTTTACGGGGATATCTTCAGGGATCCTATGCTCCATATAATCCCTGATCCAGTTATTGGTCGCCGTGTTTTTGCACAGCTGATCAAAACTCTTTTGAATGCCGATAAGATATTGCGTGTCGGTTATGAAAAGATTGCTATAGCTTGCCATTAATATACCTCCTTAAGGTATTTATTTCTTTCTTACACGTTTATAATATATATCTAAAATAAATAATTTTTACTATCTCAGACTACCATTTTAGGTACGATTAGCAAGTAAGATTTTCCAAATTAGAGATATTAATGGTTTTCTTATCGGTAACTGTGGTATATTAATTTTATCGCTTAATTTATAACTCTCGACATTTTATTAACTATAAATTGATATAGGAGGATTGCTTATATGAAAACTGATACTACAAGTATTAGGGATGTTGCGTACCCTGAAGTAGAGCGTGCATTAAGCTCTCAGGGTAATATAAATAAATACAAACAATTTATGTCTAGATTTGTTCAACGAAGACAAAATGAATTATATTCTAATATGCCGTCTAAACAAATTTATTATTCTGCTGATGACGTTAACCAATGGTTCAACGCAACTGGAATTAATAGAAACATTGTTAAGCAAGCTATAAAAGATACATACTATGCTTCTATAGGTAATTTTAATCCTAGCTATGCTAAGGATGATTCATCAGTAGCTCTTTTATGCATGGTAAGATATTTTAAGCTAAATAATAAGCCGCAAGAATATGAGCTTTCACTGATAAACATGTCATTTAGTGGTAAATTCTATCCATCTGTATTCTATAAATCTTTCAGATTTGAGCCAGCAGAATATGTAATGGATTATGTAATTAATCATTTAATTACAAATAAATTTGATATCGCAAAATATGGTAATGTTATTGGCGCTATTAGATCAGTTGCTCAAACCTGGGGTTCTGCATATGATGATAGATTTAAAGATTTTGATGATGAAGATATAGCCTATCTATTACAGCAACTTCATAATAGAGTTAATTCTTTTATTTATAATATCGCTGTATTATATTATGAAGCATATGAGCATAAAGATAGTTATATTACATATGATACTGATGATGTATCTGAAGATAATTATCATTTGGCGGATAATGATTCATTCAAAATTAATAGAATCGTAGAAAATGCTGTTAAAGAGCTTACATCAAAAGGTGTAGATTTTACCAACTGCAAGAGAGCATCAAATGATATGGTAAAATTTGATGAGCTTAAAGTAATCATTGATTCTATCTTTAGCAATAATCAAAACATACCACTCATTAGAGAATATGCCACTTTAATGGTATCTTTATATTTCCAAGAATCTAAATATAAAGATATTAAAGATATTTCGTTTATTAGTTTTAGTATTAAACCTGTACCTAATTCACATAATAAATACGTTCTTCGTAAAAAAGAATTAGTTGATTTAATTTTAATTAATAATGCTGAGAATTTCGCTAGACGTAGATCTAGAGCAGCTACAGAAAGCGCATACTATAGATCATTCAATGCATACATGGCTCTTATGATACAAAAAGCTAATAAATAAAAATTAAACCCAAGTGGTAAATACCACTGGGGATTATATAAATCTTTTACTTAATACAGCTTGCCAAGATATTCATACGCATTATATGCTAGAGGGATTGATTTAATAGCTGTTCTTAATCTTCTATTCTTATCATATTCCTCTCCATCTTTTAGCAGATGATACATTCTTAGTTTTGCTAAATATTTTGGCTTATTAGGAATAGTATCTTGCCATTCAAATTCAGCATTAACCCATTCTTGTATATCTTCATCTTTTAACTCATTAAATTCACTTTCTGTGAATGGTACTCTTGAAGCATCACCATGACAATAATCATCTACCAATTCTTGGTAAGTTTCATATTCATCAATCCACCAAGATTCGTACTTTCCACATCTATTTCTTGCTATTGTTCCATTAGGAAGTACTTTGATATCTTCACAAAATACCATTCCAGACTCTGTACTATAGATATCTATAGTAAGATTAAGTCGTGCTGCTTCAATAAGAAGATTAGTACCAAGAAATTTTGTATCTTTATGATTCATAAAATCTCTAAAACGACTAGTGAAATCTTGACTGAAATACGACATATAGCCTGGAAGCATGCAACAGGCAATGCTCCATGCTACATCTCCATATACATATGCCTTTTTCCATACTCCATATTCAACAGTATCGTATACTGTGGCTTCAAAGATTCTATACATATGCGGCTTATCATAATCATCATTCATTAATGCTGTGAATGCATCAACGTTACAATGATATCCGGATACAGCCATTGTATAATAGCAATAATTTGGCATTTATAACACCTCCAAAACAAATGAGTAGAAGAAGAGCTCATTGCTCTTCTTCTACTAATGTATCGGTATCCTTATTATCTTCTTCTATAGTAGATTCATCAGCTACCGGCTCTCTATAGAATGATACTAGCTTCTTTACTCCATTATCTCGTTGGAACTTGAATGTGTTTTCATTATTAGAGCATACAGAGCATCCACATGCTGCATTAATAATTACTTTATCATCTTCTTTTGTAGCTGCCATTTCTATACCAAACCATTTTTTGAAATCTACTCTAAGCCTACTTGCAGTAGATCCAAAAATATTGGTATTATTAAACACATTACAGTTATGCTTAATATACTTACAATCATAGCAGTCATCATTATTGCACCACTGATGATCCTCATCAATATTACTGCAGTTTGTGCATAATCTAAATAAGCTATAGCAATTATATAAAAGCTGCTGTATTGCAAAATTTTCTGGTTTATCCTTTAAAGGGTAATTAATTTTGCCTTTTAATTTTTCATCAAAATTTAATTCTTTATAATTACTAGAATCAAATCCGATGTATACTTGAATATCCGATCCTAAAGCAAAATATTGCTCAAAGAAACTTAGGATTGCTGCATTTGCGTAAGTTTCAAGGAGCTCTGCAGTAGATAAATCACTTTCAGGAAGATTATTGATTCTGAAATATCTAATATCTATTACAGGTAATACTTTTAGAAAATCAATTTGCTGCTTGATATATTTTTCCATATATGGATTGGTCTGAATATTCATTACATATATTCTACGGCCTCTATTTGCTTTATCATTTACTATATTTCTAAGAATATATGCTGAATTAAATCCGCCATCAGATAATACAATACTACAATCTAATGGTTTAACAGACGGTGTAGTTATTTGCGGCGTTATATCTGGCATTTTTATACCTCCTAAGAATTAGAAGTCTGATATGTTAAAGTCCTGCTTCATAATACGCTTCTTTTCTCCAGATTCCTTATGTACCAGCTCAATAAAATCAATTGTATTTTTGCTAAAGCCCCATTCATCTGGATCGAAATCTTTGAGTTTCTTACTAAGAGTCCTTTTCATTTTGAAAGTAAGATTCTTGCAACTCATCCCTTATAATACTCCTTTAAATAAAATTAATTAATAGATTTCTCTATTTATATTTATGATATGTAATTACTTTTAAGTTTTGTAAAAAATAAAATAATATAAGTAATCCCCATAGGCATTTAAGCCTATGGGGTGATGGTAGCCGTGATGGGAGTTGAACCCACAAGGACGTAAAGCCCCGACAGATTTTAAGTCTGGTTCCTGTGCCAGTTCGGATACACGGCCAGATCTATAAGATACATATACCATGACACAAGCATGTTTTGTAATTTGTGGCAAATAATATAAATTATAATATATTGCTGTAAGTGTCACATATGTATCTTTTTTATATTTAAGAAATTTTAAAATTTCTTAAATATACGAAAATAATAAATTGGTATAGGATAAAAGATTCTGTTATAAGATTCTTCACCTTACACTTAGAATACGATTACCCTATACCGCGCATAGGATTTCTTGATCTATAATCAGCATTGATCAATGCATAATTACACGTTGGTAGCCTATGCGCTCCAACTATATTAACGCAGTTGTTCTACTATTACTGCAATAATTTTACTTTGTTAAATATGATACAGCATAACTCAATGGATACGACAAATTATCATATATAAAATAAAATTGGGAGATTGCAGCAATTTCTTTTCTGCGGTAATATTTAATAAAAGAGTAAATAAAAAGTATAGGTAGAAGCATACTTGGTAAGCGACTTCACTTAATTTAAAATAGGTTATCCCTATTA
>AUXO010480306.1_pt1 | contig 15255 bp, 10 predicted proteins | sample 768731 | NCBI WGS metagenome assembly AUXO01 (sample SAMN02715735, study PRJNA202380) | gut metagenome | biome: sheep rumen | host: Ovis aries | place: New Zealand: Palmerston North
AATAGTTTCAAATGTTTTATCCATAGCAACGTTAAATGCAGCAATTCCTGGCACATTCTCTGTTGCAGATCTTATATTATCTTCTTGTCCGCCACCATATATAAATGTTCTTGGATGAATATCTTTTTTAACAAACACTACACCAACACCTTTAGGCCCATGAATCTTATGTGAAGATATTGAGAATGCATCTACACCAAAATTCTTTAAATTAACTGGAACCTTTCCAAATCCTTGTACACCATCACAATGGAATACAACAGATGGGTTAACTCTTTTTGCTAAAGAACAAAGTTCTTTAATTGGATTTAAAGCCCCTGTTTCATTACATACAAGCATTATTGAAACAAGTACTGTATCCTTAGTCATTTTGCTCTTAAAATCGTTAATATCAACCCTACCGTATCTATCTACATTAACAAATTCAAGCTCATATCCTAAATCTTTTAGTCTTTGAGCAGTATTTGCTATTGCTGAATGCTCTACTGAAGATATAAGAACCTTACCTTTCTTTGGTTTTATGGTACAAAGTAAAGATAAATTGTCTGCTTCTGATCCAGAAGCTACAAAATACAACTCTTCTGGCAAACATCCTATCTTTTTAGCTATATTTGCTTTTACTTTATGCATCATATTCAAAGGTTCTAGAGATTGAGCATACAAAGCAGATGGATTATAGTAGCAATCTATAGCCCATTTCTTGTATTCATCAAGACACTCTTCAAACATTCTAGTTGTAGCTGCATTATCTAAATAAATCATATTTATCCTCACAAGTTAAAGCTGCATACATAGTATCATCTAAATTTAAGATATATAATTCTCCATTATTTAGTTCTACTAAATACTCGTCATACATACATGTTTTATCATACAGTTTTTTAGCCTTAACTGGTTCTCCATTATATAATTTGATATCTTTGATATCAGTTTTATTAAATTTTATAAATGTATAAAGTTTTCTATAATACATTTTTGTAACTTCAAATTCGCCCTTATAATACGAATATGAGATTGTATATGTCATATATATTGTCCAAACTCTTAATCCTAAGAAGAATAAGAATACTAAACCCATATATAAGAACACTATTGGGAATAACAATGCAGTAGCAATCATAAACACACATACAAGATCAACAAGAAGTGCTGATACAAGTATTAAATATCTTAATGGATTCAATCTCCTATTTTGATATGAATATGTATGTCTCATGCTATTTTAGAGTAACCATAGTTACTCCAGTATCTCCTTCACCATAATTTCCAAGTCTATATTTATCAACAAGAGGACACTTTTTCAAATAATCTTGAACGTATTTTCTTAAAATACCTTCCCCTTTGCCATGAACAATTCTTACTTCTTTATAGTTTTTAGCCTTAGCTTTATATAAATAATCTTCTAATTCAAATATAGCTTCATCAGAATTCTTTCCAACAATATTCAATTCTTGACCTATATTATATGAATAATCCCCTGCAAATCTAACAGTAACGTTCTTTCTCTTATCTTCTTGAGGTTTATTCTTAACTAGTACTTTTTGAAGGTCTTTTGTCTTAATTCTTGAAGATAATACGCCCATCTTTACTGTACAATCTTTACCGTTTGGAGAAATAGCAACAACAGTACCAGTTTGATTTAAAGTCTTAATATAAACATCATCACCAACTAAAATCTCGCCATCAACTTTATCATAATGCATCTTTTCGTTAGTCTTAACGTCCATATTCTCTAGCTTTTTCTTTAATACACGAGCTTCAAATAAGGCCTTTTCATCGCCTTGTCTAACCTTTTCTTTTAGTTCTTCAACTAAATCCTCAGCTTCTTCTAAATAATCGCCTAGAACCTCTTTAGCAGATTTTGCTAGCTTTTCTTCAAGCTTAGCCTTCTTTTCTTCAACTTGAGCTATAAGTTCATCGTATTTTTTAGCTTGTTCTTGAGCTCTAACAAGTTCTCTATCTGCCTCATCTTTTAATGCTTGAGCTTCACGTCTATTTATCTCAGCGCCACGAATAATATTATTAAACTTGTTATCTTCTTCAGATATTAAGTTCTTAGCAGATGTTACGATATCTTCTCTTAAACCTAATAGCTTTGCTATTTCTAGCGCATTTGATGATGCTGTTTGACCCATTAAAAGCTTATATGTAGGTTTAAATGTTACTGGCTCAAAATCCATACCAGCAATATTTACATCATCTGCAGCATATGCATATTCTTTTAGTTCTTTATAGTGAGATGTAACAATTGTTTTAACATGCTTATCTTTTAGATAAGAAACTACAGCAATTGCAAGAGCAGCACCCTCAACTGGATCTGTTCCAGCTCCTAATTCATCTAATAGAACTAAACATGATGATGTAGCATTATTTGTTATATCTATAATTGTCTTTAAATGAGCTGAGAATGTAGATAAACTGTTTTCAATTGATTGATTATCTCCAATATCGCATAATACATCAGAAAATACAGATATTTTGCTACCTTCCACTGCAGGGATAAAAATACCTGACATAGCCATTAGCGTTAAAATACCTACAAGTTTAATAGAAACTGTCTTACCGCCTGTATTTGGACCAGATATTAGCAATGTATTAAACTTTTCGCCTAAAGATATTGATACAGGAACCACTTTATCCTTGTCTAAAAGTGGATGTCTTCCTCTTATGATATCTATATGTCCATTTGGATTTAAATCTGGATATACACCTTTAATTGATCTTGAATAACCTGCTTTGGCGAAAATAATATCTAAAGATATTAATGTCTCGTATGTTGTGCAAATCTCATAATAATTTGTATCTATATCTTGAGATAGATTTCTTAGAATCTTTTCTACTTCTTTTAATTCTTCTATTTGCAATTCCCTTAACTCGTTGTTTAATTCAACAATAGCAATAGGTTCGATATATGTTGTTTGTCCAGTTGCAGATTGATCGTGAATAAGACCTTTAACGCTACCCTTATATTCTGTTTTTACAGGAATAACATATCTGTTATTTCTTATAGTAACCAAATTATCTTGCATAACTGATGCAAATTGGCCACCTGATATATAGGAATTTAACTTTTCTCGTATTTTTCTATTTTTACTTACAATTTCTTGTCTAATCCAAGCAAGTTTAGAAGAAGCATTTGAAGATACTTCACTCTCAGATAAAATGCAAGAATTAATCTTTTCATCAACATCTGTTGCTACAAATATTGCATTAGATATGTCTTTTAATAAAGGAAGTTCATTCTCTGGAGTAGATAAAATGTTCTTTTTTACCACTTTTCCAACGTGGATTAACTTAGCAATCTTTAATAATTGTTCACAATTAAGAGTTTTACCCTTATGAACAAGTTCTAATGCCTCATCTACATCATCGAATCCAAAAGTAACATTAACAGCCATCTCATACATCATCTTGTCAGCTTCTTTTGTTAAATCTAGTTCATTTTTAACTTTATCTATATTTGTATTAGGAACAAGATTTAATAAATGCTCTTTTGCTGGACGTGAATAAGCGAAGCTAGAAACTAGCTTTAAAATTTGGCTATATTCGAGAATTTGTAGAGTTTGCTCATTAATCATAAGTAAATATTAGCACAATATATTATATAAATAAAAGAAAATATGCGTATATACGCAATATTAAATATAAAGAAAAACAGAAGCTAGGGAGAGCTTCTGTTTTTTAAAGGTTATCCTATAAGTAGAACTAAAACTACCTAAACTTTGTATTTTAGTTATACCATTAAAAAAGTGGCTCTACGGACTTTGTCAAAAAAATAACGAAATTTGGCACAAAACTACTTTACTAATAAATTATAGTGCCCACTAAATGATTCTGATTGAGGATTAATAACTTCTAAGTTCTCATAAATAAGGCCATTTACCCTATCTTTTATATCAATAATGCTTGGATGATACATCTCAAAATAGCAATTTGTTAACTTATGTCTTGCTACTGTATACGATTTCCCTCTATTAGAATATGTAAACATGCCCTTATATTTACAATCTTTACATGTGCAACCTGTGTTTAGTTGAATTGGACAATGTGTAAATGTCATTAATGATACAGGACCATAAACATATGTATAGGCACCTTTAATATATTCATCTTTAGTTAGCTCAAGTGAGTTCAAATACAAATCAACACCTAACTCTTTAGGAAGTTTTTCATTAAAGACATTCATAGACGTTCCAAGCATTGGAATCTTATCGTATTCTAAACAAAGCTCTAACCCATAGATGTTTTCTACTACAAAACCTTTGATAAATTGTAAGTTATTTTCAATGAACTTTCTTAAAACAACCATATCTGCACCACGTGCTATTTTTGGTATTTTTAGCCATACACTTTCTATATTATTATAATTTAAGTCATTTTTCATAATATATTGACCCAATTGTGAAATTTTGTTTAGATTTATTACAACTTCACAATCAGTCATATTTTGGCTTATTTTATCTAAAGATTCAATTTCTATAAAGTGCTTTTTAATACTAGAATCTTTCTTAAAAACTAATTCATTCTTACAATTATTTGTTCTTTGTTTATTATCGTCATAAGATTTTAGGATGGCTTGATATAAAGAATCTACAACATCTCTCTTTGCAGCTTTCAATTTACTCATAGGATAAAATGCACTGTTAGACATCTCGCCTTTAATAGTTCCAATTCTAAAATCAGTCTCTCCAAGTTCACTTAATTTCTTATTAACATCTTCTACAGATAAAGGCTTTCCTAAAGCTTTATCTACAATATCAAAATCTTTAGTTATAGAAACATCCCTTAAATTTGCGCTGATTTGCAAACTCTCCCCTTCAACCATACGATATGTCATATCTATATATTGAGATAAATCTGGATTCTCGTATTCTATTACCATTTGGCTATCTAGTGTTAAATACACTTTAGCACCAACTGGATAAGTTTTAATTGTATTAACAGAATATAGATTATTTCCTATTTGTTTAACATTATCTACTTGGAATCCACCAATTTCTTCATTATTATTAAATATCTTAAAGCCGTCTTTTAAGAAAATACCGCGTTTTGATTCTATATATAAAGATTTTCCTTGGATTTTATTAATTGTACCTATAAAATCGCCCATATTGCCTTGAACACTTGGCGACATAATATCTTTTGTTAAATCATAATTATATCCTGATGTAAAATTACCACGATTATACGCTCTTTTTAATTTTGTCATATAATCATTGCCTAAAACACCATCTACAGCTTGTCTATATTGTTTAACAACCTCACCAACATATTGAGAGCCCTTTAATCTACCTTCAATTTTTAGCGAATCTACACCAGCAGCAGTCAGTTCTTTTAAATGAGTTATTAAACATTGATCAGAAGGAGATATATAATACTCTTCTTTTCCTGTTATAGATGATTTATATTTTAATCTACATGGTTGCTTACAAAGTCCTCTATTTCCGCTATCTCCGCTCATAAACGAGCTTAATAGACATCCGCCAGAAAAGGCTACGCATAACGCGCCATGTACGAAATATTCAATTTCAAGTCCTAGAGTCTTAATTTTCTTAATATCTTCTATTAAAGCTTCTCTAGATAAAACAACTCTAGTAAATCCCAATTCTTTAGCAATCTTAGCACCTTCATAGTTATGAATGCCCATTTGAGTTGATGCATGCATTGGGATATCGTATTTTCTAAATATTGGCAAAGTACCTATATCTGTAATAATAAAAGCATCTACATTTGCTTTTGCACATATATCTACTTGCTTTTCAAAATCTTTTAATTCACTATTTTTTATAGCTGTATTAAAAGTAATGTAGACCTTGACACCATGCAAGTGACAAAGGTCTACAACTTCTTTTATATTACTTTCAGTGAAATTTTCCGCTTTTTGACGAGCATTGAACTTTCCCATGCCCATATATACCGCATCTGCTCCTGAAAAAATAGCAGATTTTAATGCACTTATAGAGCCAACTGGAGCAAGAACCTCAACCATCAATTATTGTCTTAATTCAGCGTTAAATTCAGCTTGTAACTTAGTAAAGATTCTATTCATCTTTGCTGTTACTTCTTCATCTGTAAGAGTTCTATCTGGTAATCTAAAGATCATATTGATAGCAACTGACTTCTTATCTCCGCCTAATTGTTCAGCATTTCTATAGATATCAAATACTGAGACTTCCTTAAGCATGTTTCCGCCGCCTTTTCTTACAGAAGCAAGTAAATCACCAACTGCAACATCTTCGTTCACAACAACGGCCAAATCTCTTTCCATTGGTGGGAATTTACCGATTTCTTCGAACTTATACTTATAATTAGCGATTTCATTTAATGTAGCTAAGTTGATTTCTGCGATATATAATCTATCTTTAACATCAAATGACTTAGATACTTCTGGATGAACTTCACCAATATATCCAACATATCTATTGTTTTGAGCATAAACATCAGCACTCTTACCAATATGAAGATATGGAACTTCAGATCTCTTTAAGTATATATTCTTAACATTGAACTTATTAAGAATAGCCATAACAACAGCTTTTAATGTATAGAAGTCTTCATCTTTTCCATAAGCACCAATGATTAAATTTTGATGTTCAACAGGAAGTTCTGTTAGAGGAAGAGCTTTTGGTTCATATACAGTAGAAACTTCAAACAACTTAGCACTCTTAATATTCTTTAAATAGTTAGAAGCTAAGCTTGCTAACATAGAAGGAGCAAGAGTTGTTCTCATTACTGACATATCTTCTCCAAGTGGATTCAATAATGTAATGTAGTTTCTTAAAGCATGTCCTTGAGGAATTCTTAATTGATCATATGCTTTTGGTGAGATAAATGAATATGTTAACGATTCAGAATATCCGTTAGAAACACAGATTTCTTTCACCATCTTTATATTCTTTTGTTCTTGAGTATATCCACCTTGTGTATGAGCTGATTCTTGAAGCATTGTATCAACAATCTTGTCATAACCATATAATCTAATTACTTCTTCTGCTAAATCGTTAGCATTTTCAATATCATCTCTAAATAATGGAGCTACACTTGTAATCTTGCCATTATTATCAATCTTTGTTTCGATTTGTAAGCTGTTTAAAACCTTACTGATAACATCAGCTGGTACTTCAATACCTAATATGCTGTTAATTTCATTAACAGAAGTTTCAATAACAACTGGTGTTAATTCCTTATCTAAAGAATCAATAATACCTTCAGCAATATCTCCACAATTCATTTCTTGAATTAAATGTAATGCTCTTCTTAATCCCATATTTTGAGATTCGAAATCAATACCTTTTTCAAATCTTGCAGATGAATCTGAACGAAGATTTAATGTTCTTGATGTACGTCTAATAGAATCTCTTGCGAATTTAGCAGATTCAAATATAACTGTTCCTGTTGTATCTTTAATACCACTGTTTAATCCACCCATGATACCAGCAACACAAGCAGGCTTTACAGCATCGCAAATCATTAACATTGAATTATCTAATGTATTTTCTTTTTCATCAAGAGTAACAATCTTTTCACCGTCATTTGCACGTCTAACGTTAATAGCATGACCCTCTAAGAAGTCTTGATCAAAAGCATGCATTGGTTGTCCAATTTCTGTTAATACATAGTTTGTAATATCTACGATATTATTAATTGGTCTTAAACCTACGCTTAATAATCTCTTTTGAATCTTTTCTGAAGATGGTCCAATCTTTACGTTTGTTACAGCAGCAGCCATATATCTAGGACATAAGTCCTTATCCTTAACATTTACACTAACAAAATCATTAACATTTAAACTCTTATTAGTTGTAAAGCTGAAATCTGGCATTTTTAAAGGTTTTTCAAGAACTGTAGCAACTTCTCTTGCAATACCTAAAATTGAGTTACAATCAGGTCTATTTGCTGTAACACCAATATCTAGTACTACGTCATCATTACCAAGTATTTTGTTAATATCAGTTCCCATTGGAGCTGTTTCCTTGTTCATTATCATAATGCCGTATACTGAAGCTCCTTCATAATCAGCTTCTGTTAATTTTAATTCTTCACCAGAACATAACATACCATTAGAGTCAACGCCTCTTAATTTACCTCTCTTGATTTCTTGTCCTGTAGGAAGTAATGAATTGTGCATAGCAACTGGAACTTTATCGCCTTCTGCAATGTTTTGAGCTCCTGTTACAATTTGAATTAAATCCTTTTCGCCTACGTCAATTTGGCAAATTTGTAAATGGTCTGAATCTGGATGTTTTTCAATTTTCTTAATTTGACCAAGTACAACATTCTTCATGTTTGAACCTTGTTCAATAATTTCTTCGATCTCAAGTCCAGCACTAACCATCTTGTCAGATAATGTCTTTAAATCTACATCTATATCTACGAAATCTTTTAACCAACTTAATGAAACTTTCATAACTTGCCTCCTATTTGAATGACTTTAAGAAACGAGAATCGTTCTCAAATAAAATTCTAATATCTGGAATGCCATATTTGATCATAGCGATTCTTTCTACGCCAAGACCAAATGCAAGTCCTGAATATTTCTTACTATCAATACCACATCTATCTAAAACCTTAGGATTTACTACACCAGCACCTAAAATTTCGATCCAACCAGTACCCTTACAAATCTTACATCCCTTACCATGACAAACAGCACAAGTAACGTCAACTTCTACTGATGGTTCTGTAAATGGGAAGTATGATGGACGGAATCTAGTCTTTGTCTCAGAATCAAATAATGTCTTAGCAAATAAATCTAATAATCCCTTTAAATCTGTTAAAGTAACATGCTTATCTACTACTAGACCTTCAATTTGATGGAACATTGGAGAGTGAGTTGCATCATAGTCTGGTCTATAAACCTTACCTGGGCACACAAGCTTAATTGGAGGTTGTGTATTAAGCATAGTTCTTGCTTGAACAGCAGATGTTTGTGTTCTTAATAACAAATCTTCTCCAACATAGAATGTATCTTGCATATCTCTAGATGGGTGATCCTTTGGAATATTTAATAATTGGAAGTTGAACATATCTGTTTCCATTTCTGGACCTTGTGCAACTTTGAATCCTAGATTTGTGAAGATATCTAATACTTCATCAATTACTAGAGTACATGGATGTAAACTTCCTCTATTAGCATCGACATTATCTACTGTAATATCGATTCTTTCTTTCATCATTTTAGCTTCTAAGGCCTTTTGTTCTAATTGTGCAAGCTTTTCTGTAATCATCGCTGTTACTTTATCTCTTGCTTCATTAACATACTTACCTACTTCAGCTCTTTGATCTGCTGGAACATCTTTCATTCCCTTTAAAAGACCTGTGATTTCACCAGCTTTTCCTAGATACTTAACTCTAAGATCATTAATTTGAGCTACATTCTCTGAATTCTTAATGAACTCTGTAGCATTCTCAATTAATTGCTTTACCTTCTCTCTCATTTTTATACCTCAAAAAAATAAGCGCTCTATGTTATTACATAGGGCGCCATAATTTACGCTTTACCACCTAATTTCGCTTTATAAAAAGCCTCATTATTGTTATTACGGGACAACCGTCTATACCTACTACTATTTCAGTTAGCTACTCCAGGGCGAATTCTTTATCTTAATACCTTTTGTTCTTTCAGCCTATGAAACAAAATCTCTTTTGTATTAGTTATGATAAATACGTTCCCTTTCTTAGTATTTATGCTGAATATATTTTAACATTTATATATATAAATGGCAACAAAATAAAATTGCTATAAATAAATACAAAAAGGCAATCATTTCTGACTGCCTTTTATACTCCCTTAATTTTGATTAAATCTTATTCATAATCATAATCATCATCATCTTCGTCATAATCACGACGAGGTCTTCTCTTTGCGCCACCTCTAGGTCTTTCATCATAAGATCTTCTTCTTGGTGCTGGCATTGGCATAGAATCCATCTCATCATCTACAACATTTTCAGCGATCTTCTTAACACTTCTCTTAGATCTTCTCTTTGGTAAGAAGATAATCATTAATAACATGAATAACCACATTAATAATGCTGATCCTGTTACGAATAATCCACCAGCATTTATTATTGTAGCTTGAGATGCACTATTATCTACATTAACAATGTAAATAGAACCAACTCCGCCGTCATGTAAAATAAATACTTGATTAACATCTGGAACAAAATTAGCAACGATTGGTAATTGAATTACTGTTAGTTGATCAGCAGCAGCCACCTTTGTTGCGAATTCTTCTTGATCCTCAACTCCCATATGGAAATCAGTTGCAAACGAAATTTGTTCTCCAAAACCTACAAACCCTATTGCTACAACTGTGAATACTAAAAACAATAAAAATATTATTAGTTTTCTCATAATTTAGCTCTCCTTATATTCCTATATTAAATATCAAAACTTATTTTTAACTTAAAATACCCTTATATATGTAAAATACAACATATTTAAACTAAAAACAAGTGCTATTTTCCAAACGAATACTCTGCGGCATCCCAATTATAATGACCATCTTTGTAGTAATAGAAATAGAATTTACCAACGTTATTCACTTCTACACCATGTGTATTATCCATTGCGATATGATAATAATCACCATAATCTCTAATAGAAACCATACTCATCGCATCAAATGTATATTTAGTCTTTCCTTGATACACATATGCTTTATAATCATTAGCAAATGCTAAATTGTTATCTGTTCCGTATGTTGGATGTGTTCCAATAAGCGAATTATAATCTTCAATAGCAAAATATGTTGTGATTAATTCATCTTCACTCTTGATGTAATAATTCTTTCTTAGGACACCCTTCTCTTTTTTGAATTCAACTTTACCATCTTGATCAAAAGATATTGTGAAATCATACACATATCTATTATTGTCATCATCGTATCTTATAATTTGATTTGTAAATGATTTGCCCTTATATCCTGATGTTAATAAGGTTAGACTAGATTTGCTTGAAGATGACATTTCAAACTCAAATGTTCCATCATCTTTAAGTTGAACAACCTTCGATGATTCTGGATAACGAATCTCAAGCAATCCGTTCGTATCTAACTCATGAGCTGTTACGTTATCACTATACGAAACAACATCAAATATTTCATAATCATCTAGTCCTATTTTTGGAATATCTTGCAAAAAAATATAATCTAATGTTATGAATCTACCATTATTAACAGAATATTCACCTGAAGCGTATTCATACTCTGTAATTTCTTTTTTCATTCCATAATCACAATATTGTGGAACTCTAGAAACAAATTTAAATTCAAAAGAATAATGAGCAACAACACCACCTTCTTCTGTATCATCATAATTATATGTAAATACTTTATCTTGAGGAATATCAGCAAGTTTATAATATGCTTCTTTTGAAGAATTCTTTGTTTGATTAGCAAGAGTATCTATCGTACCATCTTTATATACAATAGCTCTCGTTGTATCTAAAAATGGAGCTGCTGTAATCTTAAATGTATATGTTGTTACATTGCAAAATTCATCTGGACTTGTAGTTGTAAATGCAGCCTTATTGCTTGATGAAAAGTCTAATTCATAATTTGAAGATCTAAACATTTGGCAATTGCTATTACCATCAAGTTCTAGTCTATAAGTATCTGTTCCTTCTGTAAATACTAATGAATATTCTTTTGTTGCGTATATAGCATTCTCGTCAACTTCCTCTACAGGTAGTTCACAAGAACACAAAGCTATCAACATAATAGCAAGAATACTAATTATTAAAACTGAAACAAATTTCTTATTTTTCATAATTACCAATATTAATTATATAATATTTTAAATATATAAGGCAATGAGTAAATATTTGTCTAACAGTTATAATAAACTCGAATTAAATACTATTTACTTTTTTCAAACTTTTTAACTTTTAGCCAGATTAATACATAAGCAATTGCTATATATAGCAATGACATAGGGATTAATTTATAATTACCTACAACCCACTCTGTCCAGAATAATCCCATGAACGGATATATTGCGGCTCCACCATCAAGACATGAGAAGCCAGGGAGTAACGCATAATAACTAAAAATAATCATAGGTACAATAAAAATAGTCAATAAGAGCACAATATAAAACAATTTATTCTTTACAAAACAATAAATATAATTACTTAATGCCAATAATGTACAAGAAGAAATTAGCGCAAGCAACTGTTTAATCAAGAAAATAAGATAACAAGAAACTGCTACTGCATTTCCATTATTATACTGTAAAACCATTATTTTATGAGAACCAAAACCAACAAAACTTCCAATTATTGTAAATATAATGCTCATAAAAACAAGCGCAGCATATTGAACAATAGACTCTACATACATAACATCTTTCATCTTGTTGTCCGCTACTAATATATTTTTATACATATCTTGATTATTACTAAAGGATATTGGAATACAAATTGCAAACAAAGACAAAATCATTGTTGAGAAGAATTGCCATGACATTAATCTATTAGCAGCATTAAACCTATATGGACATGTTTCAAAATACTTTGTTAAATCATAATAATCCGAATAATATTTACGCTCTCTAATACAAAATTCAAGTTCAGCAATACTTTTTTTATAGTCATATTTGTTTGAATAGTTTTGCGTATTAAAATATCCACCAGAGCTATAATCTTCCATATCATACTTATAATCTTTGATAGCTGATTCATAATTTGAGATTTCAACATCAATATCTCGTTTTTCATACCTTCTATCTTTTTCACTACCAAACAATAAGGATAATGCTAACGTAAATAACAATAATAATCCAAAAATTATAGCAATTCTAAGCAACATAAGCTTGTTACTTAAGATTGTTGTAAGATAAAAACGTAATAATCTCTTTTTCATATAGCCTTTCTATTAAAATATACCAATCCGCTTAAATATAACAATACACCAATTATTCCATGATAAGTGATTAACTCTATAGTCTTATTATTAGGTCCATTAAGATTAGCATTAATACCTATTATTGGTAATTCAAATAATGGATCGTCTGATTTATATATACCATGTTGTAAATACATACTCGAAGAAAGCAATCCTAAAACTACCGTAACTGCAACAATCAATAAAACATATACAATAGTTAAGGAATTATTTCTAGTTCTTAACCCTACCAACATAGTTAATCCCATAAAGAAAATAGATAATATATATCTTCCAAAGCACGCCCACAAATAGATAACTAATGTGGATACTTCTGTAAAACCATTATCTAATAACAAACACATATCATGTTTATTGGTTAATCCACCTATTAACCCAATTACAAAAGCCAAAAAATTTAACAGAGAAACAATAATAAAAATTTCACCATATAAACTATTGAAAATCTTATTTCTATTTAAGCCTGTTACTATTATGTTTTTAATTGGTCCACCAAGTTCGGACACAAATAATAAAACAGGAATTAATACGGATAATATATAAACCAAGTAACTTAACCATTTAAACGAATAAAACATAAATGCAGTTCCTTCGTGACCTTGCTTAACTTCTACTTCAGCTGAAAACATTCCGCCTATGTGATAATAATCCTCTTCTATTCTATTGTTTGCTATAAGGTATTCATAATAGGCTTTTCTTGCACTATAAGCTCTAAGAGCTTCTTGAATATCATTAATATCATCTTCATTATTTAATTGACTTATTGCAAAGTCTTGCAAATCAATTGCTTTTCTATAGGAATCAATTATTTCATTTCTATTTACTGCTTTATCTTCCCTAAACAAAGATGGATTTGTTAAAAATAATAGTGATATAACAAGAAATAGAGCGATTATAATAATTACTCCAATCTTTATATTGTGTCTTAAATAGGAATATCTACAAATCTTAAGAAAGTCTCGCATTATTATTGAGCTTCTCCTGAGGTAGATACTACCCTAAAGAATTCTTCACTTAGAATAATCTTACTAATATCGTCACAAGAATATACAATCTCTCCATGATTAATAATATATGTACTATTACATACATGTTCTAATTCTCTAATATCGTGACCAGATATTAATACTGTATTACCAGCCTTTGCATATTCTTTTATAATATCTTCAAAAAGTCTAATACTTATTGGATCAAGAGAGTTAAATGGTTCATCCAACACTAATACTTTAGGATTTCCCATAAGAGCATAAGCAAAATATAAACGTTGCTTCATACCCATAGACAGTCTTTTATATTCAACATATTTATGAGATACTAAACCAACTATCTTTAAAAGATTATCAATTTCTTTCATACCAACTCCATCATAAAAAACAGATAGAGCCTTAAGGTTATTAACTACAGAAAGATTGTCATAAAAAGCAGGACTTTCTATCATAAAGCCTATATCTTTGTTTGATATCTTCTTTTCTCCATTTATATATATTTCTCCAGAATCTTGTTTAACAAGTCCCGCCAATATCTTAATTAACGTGCTTTTTCCTGCTCCATTAGGGCCCAAGAGAGCACAAATCTCATGGGATTTCAACTGAATAGAAACCCCACTTAATACTTGTTTTTCTTGATACTGTTTATTAATATTATTAATATTTATCATTGTACACTTGAAAAAAAGCAACATATTATAGTCTTCATCAAATCTAATTAACAAAAATGATGTATTGCTTTCTAGTACTACCCAAGGTTTATTATACTCTACAAATGATCAAAGTCAATATAAAAAGAAGCGGTAGTATTTATACTACCGCCTCAATAATTATTACCTAATTTTAAAAGAATCTTCCTACAATATCTTTACTTGCAGCACAAGTATCTTCCATGTCACCAAATGAAATTATTTCACCTGCATAATATGTATTCTTTGTTCCTTGAATAGCTTCCAATTTATCATACCAACCATCGGCATAATCCTTTGGACCTACGTGTGGACAATAGTAACTTTCTTGTGCATATAATACTTCCTTAATTGGGAATTTTAATACTTTATTGATATCCTCTTTCATCATTTCAAGAGTCTTATCATATGGAACATCTGGATCGCCTGTATGATTTCTTAAAGCATAAACTGTACAAGGACAATTCTTACCAATATCTTCCCATCTATGATAATAAACCATTGCATGTCCTAATCTTTCAGGTTCCATATTTTCAAATAGATATCCTGAAATTACTGGACCTGCACCCTCTTCGAATCTTGCAATGAAGTCAACATACTTTTCATGAACAATTTTTGAGAATAAGTCTTTTTCTTCATCTGTAGCATCTGCATAATTAGCAAACCAATCAAG
>AUXO010033493.1_pt1 | contig 15254 bp, 7 predicted proteins | sample 768731 | NCBI WGS metagenome assembly AUXO01 (sample SAMN02715735, study PRJNA202380) | gut metagenome | biome: sheep rumen | host: Ovis aries | place: New Zealand: Palmerston North
CATAGGATACCAAAAAAATAACTATTAGTCAAATAAAAATAACCTATAAAGGCTATTTATCTTCTATATATTCTTCACTTACTTCTTTATCTATTACATCATCAACTTTATTTTCTTCTAATATTTCCTCCCATGGATCTTCTTCTAAATTAGCTTCTATTTTTACTTTTACATCTCCTACTAATTCTATACCTAATTCTTTTTCAACAGAATAATCTATCTTATTTCCATTAATTTCAGCCTTTATACAATTAGGTTGCTTTAAACTTCTAACAATTATTTCCTCATTTGAAGAATCAGTATCAACACTTCTCATATGAACAGTTTCATTATATCTATTAGTTTCTTTAACTACATCAGTCTTAGTATCATTATCATATGAATACCAAATATTTATATCATAACTTCCACTAATATCTATAGAATCATTATTCTTAACTCCTTTAAAATTATGATTAATAACCCAACAACCTAAAATAGTTGAAGGTGCATTATCTAAAGTAATAGAATAATCATTAGTAAAAGATTTTTTTCCTTTAGCAATAACAGCTTTTGTAACTATCTCTTTATAATTAGTCATAAGTATTCCTCCCTAAAATAATGTATGCATAAAAATATATTTATTGCATAAAAAAAGATTCTAAATAGAATCTAATTAAATAAATTATTAAAATAATTATTAAGTTCATCGTTAACATAACTAATCATCTGATTAACTTCTTCTAAATACTGATTATACATATGATAGATAGGAATACTATTTAATTCTTCTTTTAAAATGTCTAATTCTTTTAAAATATTTTCATCATTACTTCTAATATATTCCTTTTGTAATCTTTTTATTTTATTAACTCTAGTACTAATATCAGTATTATCTTTCATTTTTTCTTTAATTTCTAAACATTTTTTATATGCTTCACTATTAGTAATAGAATTAACTACATCATCAATTACTTTATCCATCTAATTCACCATCTAAACTCCAAGTCTTAGCAGAAGTAATCTTAACTGGTACAATACTACCTACTTCTAATTCTTTTATAGATGAGAAATTAATTAACTTATTAGTTTCACTATATCCATAATACATATTCTTTTTACTAGATACTCCTTCTACTAATACATCCAAAGTAGTACCTTCTAATTTTTTATTATTCTCTAAAAAATATTTATTAACTACTTCATTTAATCTTTGAAGTCTATCTTCTTTTTCCTTTAATGGAGTATTATCTTTTAACTTTTCAGCTGGAGTACCACTTCTAACAGAAAATATAAAAGTAAAAGCATTATCATATTTACAATATTCAACTAATGATAAAGTTTCTTCAAAGTCTTCTTCATCTTCTCCAGGGAATCCAACAATAATATCAGTACTAATAGATACTCCAGGTACTATTTTCTTAATCTTATCAAATAATTCTAAATAACTTTCTCTAGTATATCTTCTACCCATTAACTTTAATACTTTAGAAGATCCACTTTGAACAGGTAAATGTACATGAGGCATAATATTAGGATACTTAGCAATTACTTCTATCATACTATCAGTAAAATCCCATGGATGAGAAGTAGTAAATCTAATTCTAGGAATACCTAATTTAGCAACATCTTCTAATAAATCAGCTAAGTTATATGAATCATATAAATCTTTTCCATAAGCATTAACATTTTGTCCTAATAAAGTAACTTCTTTATAACCATCTTCTACTAGTTTTTTTACTTCATTAATAATATCTTCTTTTTTTCTACTTCTTTCTCTACCTCTAGTATAAGGAACTATACAATAAGTACAAAATTTATTACATCCATAAATAATATTTACATATGCTTTATAATTATTTGCTCTAATTACAGGTAATCCTTCTACTAAATCAGATTCCCTACTCAAAACTTCTATTTGTTGCTTATTCTCAACTATAGCCTTATCAATTATATTAGGTAATTCATGCATATTATGAGTACCAAATACGAAATTAACAAATTTATAATCTTTTAATATTTCTTCAACAACACTAACTTCTTGAGCCATACATCCACATAATCCAATTAATAGCTCAGGTCTTTCTTCTTTTAAATGTTTTAATCTTCCTAACATTCCAAAAGCTTTATTATGTGCATTCTCTCTAATACTACATGTATTTAATAAAACTAAATCAGCTTTTTCATAGTCCTCTTCTTCAGTAAATCCAATAGTAGTAAGTAAAGCTTTAATATTTTCACTATCATGTTCATTCATTTGACATCCATAAGTCTTAACATGAAAAGTCATACCTTTATACTTATTTTTAATAGATGGATCTAAATCAAAATTAATAGTTTTATAATCTCTTTTATCTCTAGTTCTAGCTTCAATAAAATCAGGTAACTTCATAATAATTCCCCTTTCAAACTGCTTATATATTACAATAATTTACAAAATAAAACAAGATAAACTAGTTATCTTGTTAAGCAACAACTGTATTTAATGATGACATAACTAAAGTCTCTAATGAATTAGATTTATTATTCAATATTTCCTCTTTAATTAAAGTCATATTATTTTTAATTTCTTCAATTAATTCCTGCATAACAGGTATTAATTCCTTTTTATCTAAGTTAGAAACAATTATCTCTAAATTATTTAACTTAGTATATTTACCATAATAATTATTTTTTATTGATACATTTAATAACTTTTGGAAAGAATTAACATCTATATTATTAAATCTTTTATCTTCTAAGAATTTAAATGCAGTACATAAATAATTATTATTAATTGCTAAATCTAATATAGTCTCACCTTTATTATTTTGAATATTAGGTAAGAAGTTTCTCTTCTTTGTAAGTTGTTCAACTACTTTTAAAGCTGATACAGAATTATCTTGAGCTAATATATGTCCAAAGGTATTACCTTCAACATTTTGATGATTAACATCCCAATTTCTTTTTTTCATTAGTTCTAAAACCATATCATATTGTTTAGCTTTTAAAAGCCTTGTAACCACATCGTTACCAACACTGTCACATAAGTTAACGTTAATTTTATTCTTTTCGATCAATAACTGAATGATCTCAAATTCACCTTGTTTTATTAATGTAAAAATCACGAGGGGATCATCAGTAAATGCACTAAGCATTCCATTATCACTATTAAACATCATAAACACCTCTTTAAACACGTGACAGTTATCAATTATACACTCATTACTTTTTCTTGTCAAATTATCTCCACCCAATACTATTATGGTTTTTTATAAAAATACTATACAAAATAAGAAAAATGTGGTATAATATTGCCAGTTTAAATGAACAGGGTCATTTAGACTAAAAGGGGGCTTAAATATGTTTGATTTAAGAATTCAAAAAGAGAAATTATTATTACAAATAATAAATTTATCAGAGAATATAAAATGTATTTATGACAAAATGACAATTCACAACAAAGATATACTTGAAACAGAATTAATTAACAAAATTGAAGAAGAAAGCAAACTAATAGATTCTTTATCTAAAAATGAAAGAAGCTCAATAAATCTATACTTAGATATTAAAAATCTACTAGAAGAAACTAAGTTAGATAAAATAGAAATGAATATAAAAGATAAAGAAGCTAGTCATTTATTTGAAAAAGAAATTAACTTAAGTAGAAGTCAAAAGGAAGAATTAAATGACTTAGTACTAGAAAGAATACAAAATTATTTATTAAATAAATATAATAACAAAATTAAACCATCAAAGAATGAATTAGAAAATATAGAAGTAATACATAGAAGTGCTATTAATGACTACAATAGTAAATTTGTAGATGAATTAACAGAATTAGAATATAGTTCAGACTCATTTGCAATTACTAATGAAGCAATCAAAACTAGAAATAGTATTTTATTTAGATACCCAAATATAGAAAATAAATATTTAAATAATAATTATGAAATATCTGAATATCAAAAACTATTAGATAATGGTTTTAATAGAAATGTAGTTAATAATATATATAATAAAACTATGGATCAAATTATAGACACTGAATTAAGAAGTTTATATATAGTTAGAAATGATTCATTAGAAAATAAAGAAACAGCTTTAAGATTTGCTATAAATATGCAAAGATTAAAAGCAGGTCTATACTTCATAAGTAAAGACAATATAGAAGATTTATTAGTTCAATATGAATCATTAAATCAAGATAAAACTAGTGTAAAAGAGATTTGTTCCTGTATGGGAAATATTCTAAATAAAAATAAAGTAAAACAATTAAAAAAAGTTGACTAATTTAGTCAACTTTTTTTTGTGTATTAATTTAATTTTGCTCCACAATTTGTACAGAAGTTTCCACCATTTACTTGACTTCCACAATTAGGACAGAATGATCCTCCTGCAGCAGGTTGTTGATTATTATTTACAGTATTTCTATCATTAGGTTGAGTGTTCATAGCATTATTAATAGCTCCTCCAAACATTCCACCTGATGCCATATTAGCCATACCTACACCAACAAATCCATTCATTGCTCCAGCTTCATTGTTAGCAGCAGCAACAGCAGCATCTCCAAAACTTCCAACAAGTTTTCCTTGTTGCATGTATCCATTTGAAGATAGTTCGTATTGATCAATTTTCTTATTAGATTCATCATCTAAAGTTACAGATTCTACTACAAATCCAACAATACTTAATCCTCTATCTCTTACAGGTTGATCAAATACCTTTTGTTCCATAATAGTTTTAATTTCATCAGTTGTACTAGGTAACTCTAAAACTGGAGTTTTATGATTAGAATTTCCAAGTTCATTTAAAACATTTTGGAAAGCTCCAACTACTTCAGCTCTCATTTGTTCTACTAATTGATCTTTCTTATATTCATCTGCAGTACCAGCAATTTTACTCATGAATAGTGAAGGATCAGAAATTTTAAATGTATATTTACCAAAACATTTAACACTAACTCTTAATGGAGTAACTTCACCAGTCATTTGATTTGGAATTGGATGTGACCAATCTTGGAATGGAACTGGAGCTGGTGTACCAAAGTTATTATTAATAATATCTTTAGCATTTAAATAGAATACAGCTTGTTCCTTATTTGGAGCTCCATTATAAGTAAAACGAGTCCACATTTCTTTAAATACTTCACCAAATTGTCCAGCAAAGAATGATGGAGAAGAAGACTCATCAAAAGTATAAATTCCTTCTTCAGCAGTAGCATCTAATATTTTACCACTTTGAAATATAACAGCTACTTGTCCAGGAGCAACTTGAATAGCACTATCTTTAGAAATTACACCATTCTTAGTAGATACTCTCTTCATAAGAATATCTTGTCCTAAATCTTCACAACGAATATACTCTTTCCATTGATCATGAAGAGTACTTCCTACAGCACTAACTGCCGCTTTAATTAATCCCATATTAATACCTCTTTCTTAAAAATATTTTTTTAGATGAGAGAAGATTGAAATAATTATTAACTGGACTACTCAATTACCCAATCTCATCATACATTTATTATAACATAGTAAATAACAAAATAAAAAGAGAAATAAATTTCTCTTTTAAAAAGTTCCATCAAGTTTAGATAAAGAAGCTTTACTTAAGTCAGTCATCTTCCACTCACCATCTAATTTATAATACTTAAATTCAATTGAGTAAGAAACTTTTTCCTTAGTATTTTGCATCTCTTTTAACTTATAATCAACCTTCTTAATATCAGGCATTTCAGACTCATAAATACTTAAATAACTATTAGCTTTATCATAACTAGAAGCATAATCAAGTACTTCAAACTCAACTTTAACAATAGCATCAACTTCACCTATAACAGGCTTATCTACTATCTTATAATCTAGTGCTAAATATTGAGTTTTAATAATATCTTTATATTTATTAAATTGCTCATCAGTTAAAACATCATCATATGGGTATTTAATTTTATCCATAACTTCACTACTAGCATTCTTATATTTTTTCATAAAAGACTCTGTTAATTCTACAGGACCTTTAGGAGAAGCACTTTTTAAGATAATACTTGCTACAAATGCAATCAGTGCTAATCCTAAAATAAACAATGCAATATAAAGAATACCTTTCTTACCTAGTTTTAAATTCACCATTTTTATTCCTCCTCTACTGATCTTAATGATCTAGCATTTTTAATCCATAATCCTAATGCTATAAATATACCAACTAATAGCAATCCAAATATATATAAACCATTTATATTCTTAAATACTTCAGTAAATATAGATTCCTTCATATAATATTCTACTAAACTATTAGAAGTATATATCTTATTATTCTCAGTAATGACATCTGAAGAATCATTTATAGTATAATCCTCACTATTTACTAATGAAGAAACATCTACTACATCATAATCATTTCTTACAGTATTATAGTAAGTAATATAATTCTTATCTTTATTAACAGAAGGAGTAGTCGTATCTTCACTATCATCTTCACTAATAGAATAATTACCATCTCTATACTCTATAGGAGTATCAGTAAGCATCTCTTTTAAATTAAGCGCTTCTTGATAATTAGAAGTAAGTCCACTTCCAAACAATTTATTAGATTGATTAAAGTTTTCTTTAAAATATTCAAATATAGAAACATCTTCAGTAGCCTTTTCACTAGATAACTCTGCTCCAGTCCTATAATCAAATATAACTACTTTTCCTGTCTTATAAATAAGAATAACAGTACTTGTATCACTTTCAATATTATTTGTAATAGACATTATACCCTTATTAGAAAAATTAGTAGGCATAGATATTGGAGACTTCAAATCATAAAGAGCTCCATCTTTTCCTAAAACAGTAACATAATTATTTTTAGAATAATTATCAATTATTAACATATTATGATAACTATCTAATAAGGAATCAACTATCTCAATAGAACCATTTTTTACAAATAATTGATTATCATATAATACATCACTATCATCTTTATGAATAATAGAATATGTATAATAAGTATCAATCTTTGTATCTTTATAATCAAATGTAAATAAAGGAGTAGCTATATCTGCTAAAGATATAGTAAATATTAATGAGTTTTCAGTTATAGTACCAGTATTAATATCTACAACTTCTAATTCATCAGTTAAAGCTAAATTCTTATATACATGAATATATTTTCCTTTTACTCTAGCATCATCTACATTACCTTTTAATTTACCTTGATAAATATAAGCATATTTTTTACCATAAGTACTAGCTAAATTTCTAAGTTCTGCTCCACTATATTGATAAATTTTATTATTTCTACCATCACTAACAACTATTTTTAGATTAGCTTGATAATCATAATTTACTGTATAAGTTCTAGTTTGAATATCTTGTTCAAATATTTTTACACCACTATCATAAACAGTAAAGAATGAAAAATCATCATGCTTATCAAAATCTAAGTTTATCGTATTAATTCCACTAGAATATACATTTAAAGTTGGAAGCTCATGATCTATTGGAGCAGTTCTAGACATTCTAGCATTAAATGAAATTGTACTTGTAGGTATTGTTAATTGTTTTTGAATACTTTCTACCGCTCCACTAGAAGCTCGTTTTACTCTAGGGAAGTATGTAGCAATATCTGTATAATCCCAACGAGAAGTAGCAAATCCAAATCCAGTATAATAACTAGAAGTTTTTAAATTTGTACTTGTTGCTAAATTTTCTGCAGGAATCATTGATAAGTTAAGAGATTTAAGTGTTCTACCATTTAATCTATTATTTTCATATAATCTAACTTTAGTCATAGAAATAGCAGAATACTTTCTATTATCTAAACCATTAATTGCACCTGCATAAACATCGCTAGAAGCATTAGCAGTAACATCAGCTACTAGAATAATATTATAGAATTTTGCTGGAGTAATTTGAGAATCCTTAGTACTTCCAACAAATCCTCCTACATAATTGTTACCAGTAACAACTGAATTTGCAACTAGTAATTCATAAACTATTGCTGAATAAGAATTATCTGTAGCATGAATAGAAGAAATATATCCAAATGCTCCACCTACATAATCTCCACTAGCAGTAACTTTTGCATTAACTACATTATAATAAAGTCTTGCAGTAGTAGCAGAACCAGCAACTCCACCTACATAGTTTCTACCATTAACAGTAACATTACTTGAGAATGAATAAGTAACAGCTCCACCACCATTTAATCTACCTGCAATACCACCGGTATAATCACCAGCATTAGTAACAGTAACATTATTAAGTCCTATATTAGAATGAGTATATCCATCTTGATATCCAAATGCTCCTCCAACATAAGATTTACCAGTATTAGTTTGCGTAACAGTAGTATCAACTACTCTACCATTGTAATAATGTCTAGCCCATCCATATAGACCACCAACATAATTACCACTTCCAACAATAGTACATCCACTTACAAGTTGAGTATTATCAGTTTCATAGCTTTCTCTACCACCAATACCACCTAAATAGTTACCACCATTTATACCAGTTATAGTTGAATCATATATAGCAGCATTATAACATCCACCATATCCAAATAATCCACCTACATCAGTAACACCAGTTATAGTCATGTTATGACCAGTATAATTATAAGTATTATAACCATTTCTATATTCTTTATAAGCAATAATACCTCCAACATATTGACCAGTACTATAAACAGTTACATTAGAAGCATCAATATCAGTACTACTAGTATTATATGAATTTGATATTAAACCACCAGAGTAATTCTTACCAGTAATATTAATAGTATCCATAGTAATATCATTAATATTTTGTCCTCTATGCAATCCTATAGGAGCTACATATCCTGAACTAGCAGCTTCAATAGTAATATTTCTAAATGCAACATTTTCAATATCAGCATAATTTAAATAAATAATATTTATATAGTTATAAGACTTATTTAAAGCTCTCATTTCAATATTTTCAAAATCAACATTCTTCATTGTAGTAGTAATCTTCTTAATTAGATTAGTCTTAGTAGCATTAATACCAGTTCTAGTATAATTCATTAACTTATAATTAACACCACTCTCAGTAACTAATCCTTCTAGTCTACCAAAAAGTACTCCTACGTTAATATTACTCTTTCCAGAGAAATCAATATCTCCAGTAACACGATAGTTTTCTGCATGTACTTTACTTACATGAGTCCAATCATCATATGATGCAAGTGATTTAAAGAATTGTAATTCTACACGAACAATCTTTTCATAATTCTTCTCATTACCACTACCATCTATATAAGTAACATTATTAAATGTATAACTATCAAAATATTTATCAGGTATTACTGTTAAATCAACAATAGTTGTTCCATCGTTAGGATCATTATTATATCTTTCACGAGTAACTTTTAAGTAATCAAATCCTACACTATTAATTTGATATTGATTAGGATTATCTATTACCATATGAATAGTTGCAGAAGTAGCTATCGGTTCAACATCAATTGATTTAACATCAAATAATTCAGACTCTAATACTACGTCTTTTTGATTAGGTAATAATTCAACTGAATCAGAACTTTTTAATTTAGGAACAATATTATTCTCTATTTGAGTATAATCAAATGCTTCTCCTAATCCTATCAAATCTTGATATGTAGTCTCCTCTTGTAAATCCTCAGTAGTAAGTAACACTTCTGAAGAAGATTCACCAGTAACAAATCCATAATATTTTTGTTTATCCCAAGCATAATTAGATTGAATAACAGCTATATTATTACCAGATGTTCTATGAATATTATTACCTTCATTAGATACATAAGTAGAATATACAGCACCATATACCATAGAGTTATTAATAGATGAATTATCTGTTTTACCAGCTATACCACCTACATAGTCTAATTCAGTAATTAGATCAACATAACTCCAAACATTAGATATATATGCATTATTCCATCCTACTAAACCACCTACATTAATTGTATTAACTCTGATAGTACCAGTAGCATAAGCATTATTTAATGTACCTTGATTCATTCTACCAGCTATACCACCAACACCTAAAGTAGAAATAGCATTAGTAATATTAATATCAACATCTTGTGCATAAGAATTTTCAATAAATGTTAAATTTGCATAACCTACTAATCCACCAATATAAGAGTTTTCTTGCTCTGCCGGAACAGAAGGAACAAATCCTGTAACAGAAGAATTTCTAATAGTAATTGAATCTGCACTACCAACTAATCCACCTATTCTATCTCTAGCAAATACTTCTGAATTAGTAATATGAACATTATCAAAAGTAGCATTAGAAGTAGCAGAATAAACAAATCCTCCATAAGAAGTATTATTAGTTTTCTTATAATTAACTACAAATAAATTTTTAATAGTACCTGTAACAGTATTAAACATAGCATTACTACTATTAATAGTAATATTTTTTATAGTATGTCCTCTACCATCAAATTTAGCATTAAATGTACCATTAACAACATAATTACTTATAGAAGCGTTTTTAAAATCTAAATCTTCTGTTAAGCAATAGTTTTGAGATGGATTAGATACCATTATCTTCCAATCATTTAAATTTGCAATTGGATAATATAAATCAATATCTATAGCTCTCTCATTTTTTTCATAAGTCTTTAAATATTCAGTTCCATAAGCAGGTTTTATATATAAAGTATCTACATAATATCTAGATTTATAAGTTCTAGGATTACTTAATCTAACAGTTAACTCAGTCTTTCCAAAAGAATTAACTTGAGATACTATTTCAACAGTATTAATATCTGTAATAGTTACTTTATTAATTGTTTCATTAGATGGATTATTAATATGTAATTTTACAACTGCATTATCTCCATTGTTTTCTATTTCTTCAACAGATGTAACATCTACTAAATCACCATCAGTTATCTTAGGTAATTCAATCCAATCTTGTTTAGGCATACAATCATTTAATATTACCTGTGGATAATAGCCTAAAGATACATAGTGATCAACATCAAATCCATCATAAGTATTTAAAACTTGATTTTGGAAAGTAGTATCATATAAAGCCAATTTAGATACTTTATTTGAATAAGTACCACCATAAGTTCTATCTGATACATAATATAAGTTATTTTTCCTAATTCCTCCAACTTTACCTATATTAGGATCTTGAGTAATTAAGTTAGTATTAATACTGTCAGAACTTTCAACTGAATAAGAATTTCCGAAATATCCAGCGGCATGATATCCAACAATATTACCTACTGATGTTTCTTTTTCACCTGTACCAAATCCATTATTCTTTTCAACAGATATTAAAGAGAATACATTTTCAATACGTGAATTATTAGTAGCTTCACCAACAAGACCTCCGACATCTTTACGACTACGTCTATCAATATTTTGGTGATATGCACGAATATTTTCTCCATAAACATATCCATTTCTCAAAATACCTTGATTAGACCATACAGCCATACCAGATGCAGCAAGTGCCGACATTGGAGCTTCAGAATGTATAACGAAGTTAGTAATTCTACCATAGTTTGCATAACAGAATAATGCAAATACATAGTTTGGAACATCTGTAGAATCATATAAAGTCATATAAATATTATCTAAAGTTCCATAATTATAAGTGATTAAACCATAAAACCATTCTCTACTAGAAGTATTATCTAGATGAACATCGTAAACAACATTTTTAAGTACAGCACTAGATCTAAAATGTTCAAATAATCTAGCATTAGCACTTAAAGCATTTTTAATTAATTTATTTCCTTGAAAATCAATTTCTCCATAGAACCATGAAGAATAATAAGTATTGTTTTTAGTAAAATCCAAGTCATTTAATACAATATATTTTCCGTCTGGATGCATTGCAAAGAATTCAGCAGTAGTTCTAATCGCTCTAATTTCAGTTTCAGTAGTAAATTCAACAGAATCTATATCATAATATCTATCACGCATTTTAACAGATAATGCAACTTCATAAGTTACGTTTTTGTCAAAGCCATAAGTTTTTTGAACACCCTCGACAACACTTTCATGCATATCATATCTATGTTCAGTAACATACTCACCTTTTCTATAAATACGAACATAATAATCTTTAGTAGATATTTCATTTCTAATATCATTCATATTTATTTCAAAAGTACCTTGATATTGATTATTTTCAGTATAAGAATTATAAGTAGTAAAAACAGAAGCATTATTGTAAGAGATACATCCATGATGTCCAGAGATATAAGATGAACCTCCACCTCCACCACCATTACCATGGTTTGAAGGAAGTCCACCATAATATCCTCCTCCTGCACCTCCTGTATCAGTAACAGTTGTAGGAGATGCTCCAACTCCAAAAGCATAACCACTTATTTGAGAAGAGAACATATTAGTTTGAACAACACCATTTATATATGGATTTTCTCCAAATAGTGTTCCACCAGATCCTCCACGACCATCATCTCCACCATTTAGAGTTCCACCAGCATTGTCGGAACCTCCACCAGCTCCAGCAACCATAATACGTGATTGTAATGATTCTAAATTATCCCATGCACCATTTACAAGACGAATGTCTGTTGCTCCTCCACCAGAACCAGATGCAGTAGAAGAACGACCATTAGTTCCTCCACCATTCCATCCTCCGGCTTTAGTGCCACCACCATAGACACCAGCACCACCTACATAAACATAGAAAGTAGCACTTGAATCTAATGTTAACTCACCAGATGTATAAGCACCTCTACCAGCACGTGATGCAATATTTCTTCTAGAACCAACTGGATTAGAGTTATCTCCACCAGATGCACCCCAACATTCAAATTTATAAATATCAGAAGTCGGAACATTAAATGTTTGAGCAGAACCAGTATAACTAAAATCAAATACCCTACCATCACTTAGTCTAGTAATTCTAGCATGACCATTAGATGCATTACCAATCATAGTAGCACCCTTATTATTCCAATCAGGCATTTCACTATTACCATCAATCATTTTAGTATTTTGGAACACATATCCAGATGGATGACTAGATAAAGAAGAATCAGCTTTTAAATATTCATCCTCTCCACTGTAAATAATTTGAATATCCTTAAAGTCAACAGTAGTTTTTTTATTCATATTAGCAGTTTCATTAATATTAAAACCAATATAATTAGAAGAAGAATAAAAAGTAAAACTATAATCTTTATAATCATCTTCAATATCCTTAACTAAATAATTAGTATTATTACCATAACCTAAACTAATATAAACAGGAGCTTTATTAGGAGTAGCTCTATTGTATCTAGCCTTAAAACTTATAGTAACAATTTTTTGATAAGCTTCAGGTAAGAAATAAGAATAAGTAACATATCCATTCTTAGCTCCAAACATAACAGTATTATTCTTTATATCATATTCTTTATAACCAGTATTACCTTCTTTTCTAATACGATTATAATCCTCTAAATTAAATAAATTAGTACCAGTAATATCTCTTAATAAATCAATAAGCTCAATATTACCACTAATACCATCTTCAGTAACAATAGTTTTAGTAAGTAAAGAATAATCTCCAGCATAAGTAGCATTAGAATAACCAATATTATATTCCTCAGCAAAATAATTAAATGTATATGTTTCATTAGGATTTAATTTTGTATAACTTAATTGTACATAATCAGCATTTAAGTCTAAATATTCCTTAGCAACTAAATTACTTCTAGAATCTCTTATTTCTAATAGTACACGTCCACTCTCTACTGCTCCATCAAGATCAACAGCTCTAACATCAAAATCTATCATTGAAGAAGTAACAAACTCATTAGCTATTTGAATTTCAGCACTTCTTTTATAAGTTTTAAAATTCTTAAGAGAACATAAAACATTAACAGACTCTTGTACAGTACCTTGTTTAACTGTAGAAGTATAATTAACAGTATAAGTAGTAACTGAACTTAAATTATTAATATTAATATCAAAATCTTCTCCAGCTTTAATTCTTTCTATTTCACTACCAGAATAAGTTTTCGTATAAACAATATTATCACTTTCATCTGTAATAGTAACAGTCAAAGTATTAAGTAAATCTAGTAATATAGAAGATACATTCAAAGTATCCATCTTAGATGATATAGTTGTAGAGTTATCAGTTAAATCAATAGGACTAGCAACTACTCTAAAGAATCCTAAACTAGATAAAGGAGCAGTAGTAAACTTGCCTTCACCCATTACTTGATTCATCACAGTACCTTGTCCATCTTCAATATCATAATTACCATATACTTTTATATTATAAATTGTATTCGGATTTAGATTCTTCAAAGAAACATTATTATTATCCAATTTAGAATTTAATGATTCTTCTTTAAAGATATTTCCATAAGCATCTGTTACAACATATCTAAAGTTATTAACATTAACTTCATCTTGATTCTTTAAATTAACATTAAAAGTAACTTCATTTACTGCACTACTAGTAATTTTAACAGATGCAGTAGGAGTATTCTTACTAGTTCTAATTTTACCAGTATTATGAGCTATCTTAATCTCATTACTATAAGCATCTAAAAATTTAATAGTAAAGTCTAAATTAGAATTAGAAGTCAATTTAGCAGGAGATGTATAAGTAACACTCTTACCACTAATCATTTCATTTAATAAAGATGTAGGAATACTGAATTGTTCTTTTCCAACAACAATTATTGCCTTATTAATACCTTTAATAGTTTCACTAGCAAGTGAAGAAGTAATCTGTAAATCTTTAAGTTCTATTTTATTAGGATAAACATCACCATTACTAAATTGCAATTCTATAGGTTCTAGGTTATCTACCCCTAAAGTAGTAATCTCTTGTTCAAAGAAAGTAATCTCCATCTTTTTACTATCTTCATTATAATATTTATAATTTCCAACTATTTTAAACTTAGTATTAGGAACTAATCCTATAACTTCAATATTTCCACCACTAATAAATGTCTTTCTTAAGAATACTTTATCATTAACAAAGAATTGAAAGTTAACTCCACCAACAATCACACGAGAAGGATCTGAAATAGATAGTCTAGCTTTAGCTGAATAAACATTAGCAGTAAAATCAGTAGAACTAACTTTAGGAGCTACATATTTAGCAGGAACTTCAGAAACATTATTATTTTTATCATCTTTCTCAATAATATATTCTTCTTCTTTTACTTCCTCTGAAGGTTTTTCTTCTTCTACAGGTTCCTCTTCTTCTCTTTCATATTTACCAATAAAAGATAAGAAATCTTCATAAGTATATTTTTTTTCATTAATTGTAATTATATTATCTAAACTAATTCCATCTACAATT
>AUXO014498462.1_pt1 | contig 15252 bp, 14 predicted proteins | sample 768731 | NCBI WGS metagenome assembly AUXO01 (sample SAMN02715735, study PRJNA202380) | gut metagenome | biome: sheep rumen | host: Ovis aries | place: New Zealand: Palmerston North
AAACACAAGCGGTCATAAAGAGTACTAAAAGTACCCCCCCCCCAGATTCTTTTTTTGTTATGATTCGTTTTCATACTTATTGGGCAATTATTTTTCATTCACGTATATTCTATCTTTTAAAACTATCAAGTGTCACTTTCAAACCTTCTCTTGCATTAACTGGCATCTTTTCAACACCAAGTGCTTTCTTGATTTTTGCATTAGAGGACACATAGTTCTCTGTCAATTTCTGTAGCCTATCAGGATTAAGTGGTAAATGTAAACATCCACCTACCTTGGCCACTCCATTCATCAATCCCTTGGGAAGTTTCCAGATGTGCGCTTTCTTACCAAGAGATTTGCAAATCTCCTCAATCAATTCGTTGGTTGATAATGCTTCGTCATCCCCCATGTTATAGATTCCAGATTCCACATCCTGTGTCAGAACGCCATTTACCGCAAAGCAAATATTCTCAACTGAGGTAAATGTTCTGCGGTTCTCAAATGAACCAAGAGGCCACGGAATTCCTTTGCGGACTACTTTATATAGCAAATTCAGATTACCTTTATTCCCCGGTCCATGAATCATACAAGGCCTAAAGATATATACCTGTTTATCCGTAGGCATATGCTCAAGTATGTAATTTTCTGCTGCTATTTTGCTTTCTCCGTATGGGCCTACAGGTGACGGAACCACTTTTTCTGTCAACACGCCTTCAACCCTATCTGCTGCAGCTTTAGCCGTGCTAAAGAAAACAAACTTCTTTATACTATCGTGCGCAAGAAAGTAATCGAAGATCTTTTTTGTGAGTTCTGTATTCACTTTGAAGTACACATCTGCAGCCGCTTGATTCTTGGTATCATGAGCCTTACCTGCCAGATGTATTATTGCATCAATTTCTGGGATCTCTCCAGGCTTGTCTAAATAGTCCCACGGAAATGTAAACCTAACACCTTCTTTCACAGGTGATATGATATCAAGGCCGTAGATAATATTGTCCCTAGATAAAGCTTTTACCAAGTTCGAACCTACGAACCCATGAACGCCAGTGATCAGAATTTTCATGATTCTATTTTGCTAATAAAGACTGATATATCTCCAAATACTTGGGGCCTTGTATTGCCTCTGTATAGTTCTCCTGATATCGTTTATAAGCAGCCTCACCCATTTGCGCCCTAAGGTTTTCATTATCAAACAAATCATTCATCCGTTTGGCCAAAGCATCAGAATCCGCCTTAGGTACAACAAAACCAGTGACTCCATCTTGGTTCACAACACTAGTTCCAGTACCAAGTTCCGTTGAAATCATGGGCTTATGGAAGTACTCTGCTTCTAACAGCACCTGGCCAAAACACTCACCGCGCGATTGTGAAGGGAGTACCAGAAACGCGCACTTCTTCAGTAGATATGCCACACCCTCATCAGGCACATATCCTGTTAATATCACATTCTTAATGTTCTCGTTTTCAATTCTCTTTTGTAAGTGCTGATATTCCGGTCCCTTACCAACAACTACAATCTTTTCCTTACATTGCTTCGCGGCATCCAACAAATAATCCAACCCTTTATAGAATCTAAGGACACCTACAAATAATGCAAATGAACCATAGCTAGCAACCTTTGTTTTAAATCCTTCTTCTGCATCCTTCAACCGTTCGAATCTTTCCTCATCAAGCCAAAGGTTAACCTCCTTACACTTATCTCTAAAATTATCGAGCCTTTTTGTGGTCATCATCAAATTTGTACTTGTAGGAACAATCACATCAGCCTTCTTAAACAGTTTCTTTTCGAAAGGAGCGTAACAAGAGGTTATCAGCGGCCTGCCCTCAATTCCAGCATGATAAGTGATAACAATTGGTTTTGTTTTCTTGTTGAAAACAGTTAACAACTCAGTAACTGGATATGGATAATGCAGTTGGATAATATCGGTCTCGTCAACAAGCTTCTTAAAGCTTTTTATATAATCATAACTGATAGGCATTGATGAGACGCCCCAATTCCGCTTGAATGATATACACTCTATTCCATCCAGCTCAATATGTTGCGGATTCGGAGAAACCGTTACCACTCTCACTTTATGTCCCGCCTTCACTGCACATTTCCCAATTTGTCGGATTGCCTCTTCCAATCCACCTTGTGTATCAGGAAAATATGTCTTAAAAAAATGTGTAATTGTAGCCATAATATAACTTACTCATTTATAATCATTAAAACCGTATTCAACTTTGATGCTGACTGCACCCAGCTAAAGCGTTTGATATTCTCTTCTCCCTTTTTAGAAAGTTCCTCACGTAAACCCTCCGAACTAAATAAAGATAATACTTTATTTTTTATATCTTCTTCATTGTAAGGATCTACATAAAGTGCGGCCTCCCCACATACCTCGCGAAGCACATCAATATCTGAAGCAATAACAGGGCAACCATATGTCATTGCTTCTATTGGCGGAATCCCAAAACCTTCATATAGTGACGGGTAAATAAAAGCAAAAGCATTTTTGTATAGACCAACAAGTGTATCATCAGAAACCCGTCCTGCAAAAGTCACATTATTATATCCACTATTTAATACAATAGGGGTGAAAACGTGATAGGATCCGCCTACTACAACCAAGTTACACTCTGGCAACTTGGCGAACACATTAATTAGTCGTTCAAAATTTTTCCTTGGATCTATGGATGACACAGCAAGGTAATATTTTTCAGGAATATTTGTTGGCAGCTCACCACCCTTAACTTCACTATACGTTGCCGAATTATATATTACATGTATCTTTTCACTATCTATATGTAGCCATTTTACTATTTCCTTCTTTGAGAATTCACTGACCGTCAGAATGGCTTTAGAACTCTTGGAACAAATCGGAGTCAATAACTTGTAAAAGAACACATACGGCATTGAATACCATTTAGGATTCTCGTAAAATGCCAAGTCATGAATTGTCATTACTTTATTATGAACAAACGCAGGTCCTAATCCCGTAAAGTTTACTAAGCAATAGTTCTTCTTAAAAAGAAAAAAGAATGGCAAAACCAACTGCTCCCAAAAATGGCTATTGCCTCGTCCCCATTTTACAATATTCCATCCCTTTGTATCATAACAAGTCTGTACATTCTTTTGAGGCATTACTATAGTAAACTCCTCACCAAGTTCTTTCAGCGCCTTACACAATTCGTATGCATAACGCTGAACACCAAAAAGTGACTGAGTCAAGAAGCGCCCATTAATATATATGTTTCTTTTCTTCATTTACTAAATTTAAATATATGATAGAAGCTGCATAAACTAGCCAAACCCATCTTGAGTCATTAATTGTATAAAAGAAACCACTAATAAATGTAGCTAAAACAGTTATTAATAAAAATAACGGAATATATGATTCCTCATATTTCCCCCTTTTAATAAGAACCATTACAAGGGAAATGTTGAAAACCATGTATACGAGAAAACATATAATACCATTGTCAATTAGTATTTTGCACCAATCAGACTCAATAGTATAAGTAACCTTTGTTTTAGTTTCTTTTTGTAAGTTCCCTGAAATATAGATGCCCCGGGAAGAATTCCTAGCGCCATAGCCAAACAATAAGTGGAATGGATCGTGAAAGACAGCCTCTATAGAATAGATGGGGTACATAACATGTTTCATATCACCCTCATCATCAGCTTTAATTTCAGTTTTATACTTTAAACCTTGAGATAATTCTTCTCTAGACTCCTTATCTAACACAAAAGGTAGAGCAACTCCCACCACTACAACAACAATAGCAGCATATTTTATAATCTTCCTAATACTTATCTGTTCCTTAAATGAATGACTCCTTTTGCCAATAAAGGGAATCATACATAATACAGCAAAAAAAGAAACAAAACCAGTTCTGGAAAAGGACATAATAAAAACTACGAACGAGGCCAGCAAACATATATTCCTTAATAATACCCGCTTGATAGTGAGGGATACGAATATAGCGACACATCCCATAATACCAATGAAATATGGATCCCAGAAAAAGCCTGCTACCCTAATAACCAAGGGTCTCATTACATAATTTAAGACTGGGTGCCCCCCTAAAAACTCTTCAGTTATCCCAAAAAATTCCATTAATGGAGTATGAATATCATTACCCAAAACGTACCATTCAAACAACTGAATGATGGAATATAAAAAATGGACAACTATTCCTAGAATAAAACCCTTTGAGAAATGAACCAGAAAAATATACCTGTATTCACTATTAATAGAAAAAAGGAGTATAAAGAATATAATATTAGCAAAAGTTTTAATACAATACGCAATTGCAGGAGATACGCCATCAATTCCCGTTGGAATTAAAACTTCATCCAATATAGGTGATAAAAAATTAAGAGAAAAAACTAAAATGAAAAGGAACATTCTAGTTAATTGAGCGACCGTTTTATCGTTGGGTTTTATAATTCGATGATGCTTATATCCTAGAAGCCATAACAATAACAACAAGAAAAACGGATCCGACAGATTCAGTTTTACAGGACCTGCTTGAACTCTAACGGCTTCGAAAATACAAGTAAGCCCCAAAAAAAATGACAATAACCCTAAAACTGTTAACTTTTTTGTCGTCATGACCATCTTCTCATTTCGTCTATATACAACCCTCTGCGTATCTTATATTTGTTACTTAGTTCTATTTTTTGTAACATTCTACACGACACCCATGCTACAGTATACATCAAAATATTTAGTGCATCTGCTACTTTATTATACGCACGGCTATAAACCTTATGAAAAAAAACAAAACGGCCTCGCAAAACTCTTTTCTCCCTTTCTATACTTACAGAAAAAGACCTTCCTTCTAAATGCATAATACATGCAGAAGGCTGACTATATATGCGATACCCCGTGTTCCTAATCCTTTTCTCCAACTCAGTCTCCTCATAATACATGAAAAAGTCTTCTGAAAAACCGCCTACTGCATCCCATACATATCGTGGAATCATCAAATCTGCCCCAGTTACGTAAGCGACTTGTAATGGACGGGATGTATAATTGAATTCATGGTTTCTTCCATAAAGTAATTTGCTGATTCCTCTTTTTAAAGCGAAATCAATATCCTTTGTTATTGACGGGTACAACCTGCTAAATGAATGAGTAGGTTCCCCACTTGCATCAAATAAATTACCACCACATGCTCCGACGTTATTTTCCTTCTTTAAGAAAGATACCATTTCAAAAATTGCATTATTCAAAAGCAAAGTGTCGGGATTCAAAAAGAGGATAAAAAGACCATGTGCAACACTTGCTCCTAGATTATTGGCTCTTCCGAATCCGACATTTTCCTTAGCCTGAATAAATGTAACACTTTCCAATGGTAGTAAAACCTTACTATCGTCAACCCGAGAATCATTATCAACGACGATAATCTCATAAGTAATGTCCGCCGTCTTTTCTCTAATACTTTGTATACAATTTCTTACAAGTTTACAAGTATTAAAATTAACTATTATTATTGAAACATCTACTACCATAATAAGGAAGACATTGAAAAAAGGAATGTTATGTGATAAAATTAAGAGCGCATATTTACCTGCATCTATCTATCGCTTCTTTTGTGGCTTCTAGATAACCTCTACCCCACTTTAAGTCAGGTTCAAGGTGATTTCCCTCTGCCCATTCATTCCAAGCATTAATGAACACAAAATCTTCACCTTCTCCATAAGGTGAGAATCTTTGTAAAACATTATTTAGCCACAGACCATACTTTTGAGGAGTTGATTTTTCAAAAGCAAAGAAATTTGTCTTCCTTCTTGGAGAATTATCCCAACAAGGAGTGACACATGGAAACCGCTTGTAATCGGGAGACGGTCTCGAAATCGCACTATTTACATATTCACCATAATCATACACTATTGGCAGAATATCGCCGCCATACAACTTTCGACTGATAGAATTAATAGTTCGAGAGAACAGCTTCCTGTAAAAGGGCATCTTAACATCTGACTTGTGGGGCTGAAATTCGATTGCCGCATCAAAACCATCATCTAGGTATTCCTTTCCATATTCACCAAATGATTCCATCCTGCACAGATATAAATCAATTCCTTTTTTTGCCGCTTCACTTCGCCACAATTGAATTGTATGCCGTATATTAGGAAAATTAGTTGACCTATATATACAAAAAACTGGTTTGTTACCCACTTTTATATATCGAGGATCACAAAAATAATTATCCAGAAGATAATTAATATGTTTTTTATCATCTTCATCATTATAATCCTGCGCAATCAACACCTGCTTCTCCTTGCCATCCCAAGCTTTTGTCCAGTTTTCATTTGCCCAACATATCATAAAAGGGAAATCAGGTTTTCCACTATTTAATATCTCATTTAAGGGTCTCTCCATTAATTGATGCCCGTTAAACCAATAATGATAGTAACAAAAACCATATATTCCATATTCTCTCGCAAGCTCAGATTGGGCGACTCTGCTTTCTTCAAGCCGTAAATCATAAAAACCCAAATCAGCAGGTATATGAGGTTGATAATGTCCCCTAAAACGCGGCCGAGCTTTCGCAACGTTTGTCCATTCGGTAAATCCCTTCCCCCACCATTCGTCATTCTCTTTGAATGGATGAAACTGAGGAAGATGGACTGCTATTATTCTTTTTTTCATTATATAGCAATAATTCAAATAAAACGTACAACTAAAGAATGAAGCTGCTAAAACTTTGCTAAGCATTTATTTGCAGTTGCTTCGAAACAATGAGGCGGAAATCAAATAAGAGGAACTATTATTTCATTAACTAAACCTTGAACTTGCTCAAGTGGCAAGTTCTTAACAATTCCATCAACATGAATAATGTAAAAATTTTCTTCCCATACTGAGTATGGGACATAATGCTCATAGCTTGCATATTTACCTATCATTATAAGAGACGTTTTATCCAATGCATTAGCATAATGAGCCACACTACTGTCTATACCTATAAAAGCCTTACATTTATTAATGAGATATGCGATATCCACTAAAGATAGATGGCCACAATAAGAAGAATCACAATTGGACAACTCTGACAAATGCGATGTTAAACCAATTTCAACAAAATGAATATTTGGAAAAGAGGCTATCAATTTCTCCCATTTTTCGGTATCCCAACTCTTTATTTCCTCATTGGAATCCAATTGAATCGCCACAAAAGGGAAGTTTAACTCTGGAAATCTATCTTTGGAAGATAGGGTTAAATGAGGCTTCTTTTTTAAACGGGGAAGGTTGCCCACTACAGAAAACGTTTCAAGAATTGACCCGTATCTAAAATAATTGTCAAATATAAAAGTCTTATTATTATTATGTAAACTGATACCGTATTTATTACATCCCCTTGAGTCCATGTGTAAATTATGCACTTCATAATTCTTTATGAACTTGGTCATTATAGCGCATTCAGATATACTACCGACATCCAATACCATATCGACATCGTGAAACAAGGAAAGAACTTCTTTATATGAAGAACGTACAATCCATACTACGTTCTTCCCCTTTTCTTTTTTTAAATAAGTGGATACCGGCTCACATGTAATAATATCACCAATGTGCTCACAAAGAATCACAATTGCAATATTTCCATTATTCTCCTTTGAAAATAAACTTAATCTTTTTAGATTCTTATATATATGAGGTATAAGTGTAACAGCTAGCAATTTACGACTGTGCCACTTTATCCTATATAACAAATCATTAACGAATCGAAACTTCATATATTTATTACTTTTATATCTTTCCAACCGATTTTTAATTCACGATGCGCTTTCAAAGACCAGTACCAAGCGTTAAATACCATTTGACTAATTATTTGCGCGACAACTAATCCCCAAACATTCAAATGCACACATTGTATTAATACAACTGACAACAAAACACATAAAATAGAGGATATCAAAAAAGCACGAACATAAATCAAACGGTTTGTACACGAAAAATACGACGTGAAACAATCTCTATAACCCAGTATAAAACAGCTTGCAAAAATAGTGAGCATTAAAGGTATACCAATTATCACGTCGGGTTTAATGAGCCTTAAAATGGGAAGACCTACCGTAATTACTCCAATAACGCCTACAACGTAAGACAGAATATATACTTTGATAATTCTTAGCATTAGACGCTTAACTTCTTCTTTATTTCCTTTTACCCAGTTAGACTGCAAAGCTGGCTGATATGTAACATAAAGTGTAGATGAGAATACTTGAACCACATTTGCAATTTGCAAGCCTATTGAATACATTCCAGTTTCTGATAATGTTAAATACATTGAGCATAAAACTACACTTGCTTGCCCAACAAGATACGCACTGATTGCAACAACGCCATCCCTCCATGCATTATACCAGATTGTTGTAAAGAGTTTTTTGATTGTACCATTTTCAACGGGTTCTGATACTTTTTTTAACTCTTCACCAATTCCTTTATAGTTATAAAATGTAAGCTTACCTAAAGAGCGAAATACTATACCAAATAACAAGTATGCTATTGCAAGGCCTAAGATACCACATCCTGATAATAAAAGAATCAACATAGCGGCCAGTTGTGCCAGGCGAGCAAATACTCTGTTTTTATTAGCCTGTTTTACCGCCCCTACCCCTCTCAGAAAAGAATCATAATAATTGTAGTACAGATTCAAGAATGCTCCAGTAGAATAAATGAGCCACGCAATTATATGTTGACTTCCCTCTATTCCGGATGATATATGAACAACATATACCGTTCCTATAGTTAAAAGAAGGAAATAAGCCGTTAAAGAAATAATGAGATATATACGTTTGCATGTATATAGGACATCTCTCATCATCTTAAAATCTGGTTCTCCGGCCACATTGCTAGTAGTTCCTGTTTTTTTTAAAGCGCGCGCCCCACTCCAACAATATGTAATATTACGAGCGAATGTAACAGTAAAACCAAAATCAAATAATAAAGTAATGCCTCCTATACTTCCAAATACATACCATAGACCTAACAAGTCACCATCTAAGAAATAAATGACAACAGGCAAAGTTATGACGCTTGCAGTGAAAGATACTATTACGCCAAGATAACTCCAGACTACATCACTCCTATTAATACTTACATCCATGTTCCAGATTTATAATGGTACAAACACTTTTTTCTAAAGAAGCACAATACTGAACATTTTTATATTTCCCATTTCTTACCTGTTCAATGATATCGCAGTTTTCATTGTTGGATATCAAAAAACCTCTACATTCTGTTTGCTCGCATATTGCACAATCCCTAATTTTATCACCTATTGCAAAACTACGAGACAAATCCACATCAAAATCCTTTATCGCTTGTTGATACATCCCCAATTTGGGCTTTCTGCATTCACAATCAACGCGATATTTTAGGATATTGGCATCAGATAGATGTGGGCAATAGTATACAGCACTGATAGTTACACCTTGTTCCTTGAGGGTTAAGACCATCCAATCATTGAGTTTCTTAAAATCATTTTCTGTATAATATCCCCTGCCAATCCCTGATTGGTTGGTAATTATAATCAAAAGATAGCCTGCATCTTGGAGTTTTTTCAAAGCCTCAACAACTCCAGGAAGAAACTCAAAATCTTCAATCTTGTAGAGATAGTATTTCTCTACATTAATGGTCCCGTCTCTATCAAGGAATATTGCTTTATTCATTCTTTAAAGCAGCGCTAATTTTGCTTCAGACAATTCACAAAGGATGTGAATGATATTGATGTGGCACTCCTGAACTCTCGCAGTTACCTGGTTGTGAACAATAATAGGAAAATCAGCCTCTTTAGCTATCTTTCCACCATCTTTACCAACCAAGCATGCTGTTGTTGCGCCAATACTCTTAGCCATTTTCTGTGCGCGATATACGTTCTCACTGTTACCACTTGTGCTAATACCAATGAAGATATCACCTTTCTTAACATGACCTTCTGCCTGACGAGCAAACACATCATCATAACCATAGTCATTCGCTATAGCTGTCATAGTAGCCACATCAGCATTCAGCACGACTGCGGGCCAAGCTTTGCGTTCTTTCACAAATCGTCCAACAATCTCACCGGCAAAGTGCAAGGCATCTGAAGCAGATCCGCCATTTCCACAAATGACAAGCTTTCCTCCAACCTTAATACAATCAACTATCTTATCTGCCAAAGATGAAATAATCTCTATGGTAGCGTCATCAGCAAGAAGGTGCTGTTTTGCCTCTATATTATCGCCAATGCGTTGGCGAATAACACTTATGTTATCCATTGTTATTGATTTTATTAATAATACTTGTTGTTGACTTCCCATCTACAAAAGGAATCAGCTCTACTCTACCACCTCTAGCTTCAACAATATCTCTCCCCACAACTTTATCTACCGTATAGTCGCCACCTTTTACCAACACATCAGGCTGGATTATCTTAATTAATTCATATGGCGTATCCTCATCAAAGAGTACTACATAATCCACAAATCCCAATGCGGACAAGATTTCCATTCTATCCTGTTCAGGATTAACAGGCCTGCTTGGTCCTTTGAGACGCTTTACTGATGCATCTGAATTTACGCCAATCACAAATACATCCCCCAAGGAAGATGCCTGCTCAAGGTAACGCTTGTGACCAACATGTAGGATGTCAAAGCACCCATTCGTAAAAACAATCTTTTTGTCTTTGTTATCCGCACGGAAGGTGGCCAAACTAGCAGAAGAAAGAATCTTGTGGGAAGAGCCTGTATCTTCGTTCGCCAAGTACTCACGTACCTCGTGAAGGTATACCGAAGATGTTCCGACCTTCCCCACCTGAATACCTGCGGCATAATTTGCGATAGTGATTGCCTCGCGCATATCAATATTGTTAGCCATAGATGCTGCCAAGTATGCAATGGTAGTATCGCCGGCACCGGATACATCAAATACCTCACGAGCCTCAGCTGGTAGGAAGAAAGGTTCTATTCCTTCACTAACTAATACCATACCCTTTGCCCCAATGGTGCAAAGCACATACTCGTTGTCACAATGTTTCCTCAATGACTCTGCTGCCGTTACGATCTCTTCATCTGTTTCAACCGGCAAGCCAGTTAAGTCATGGAGTTCCTTCTGGTTGGGCTTTAAAAGCGTTGCCCCTTTATACTTATAAACAGACGGATCTTTCACGTCAACGATTACAGGGATATGACGATCGTTGGCCAACTTGATAACTCCTTGCGTAAAATCACAAGTTAGGAGTCCCTTCAAATAATCTGAAAGAAGTATCAAGTCAAACTCTCCTATATGCTGCTGCAGTTTAGTTAATAATTGTTCGCAGAGTGTTTTTTCAATGGGTGTTGTATCTTCGACATCCAAACGGAGGACTTGCTGGTTGTTGCCAGCAAGGAATCTTGTTTTCTGGGTTGTCTGCCTGTCGGTCGTCTCTAGTAACTCTGTTCCTACTCCCGTCTCCTTAAACAAGGTCATCAATGACCGTCCACATTCATCATCACCAATGATGGACATAATGGATGCCTGTTGGCCTGCCGCCACTAGATTTGCAGCAACATTGGCAGCACCTCCTAATACACTCCGCTCTGATCTCTTTCTAAAAACAGGGACTGGAGCCTCCGGAGAGATACGTTTAATATCACCCACATAGTAGTTGTCAAGCATTGTATCGCCAACTACCAGGATGGATTTCTTTTTTATCGCTTCTAAATGAACCATTATATGTTTAGTAAGTAAGATAATCCTTATTCAGATGTTTTTGAACATAGTCTTTAACACCATTCTCAACATCATAGAATGGTTTATCATATCCGACACCACGAAGGTGTTCCATGTTAGCTTGTGTGTAATACTGATATTTGCCTCTCAGTTTCTCAGGCATATCAATGTATACAATATTAGGCTGCATATTTAACGCATGGAAAGTAGCCTCAGCCAACTCTCTAAAACTTTGAGCACGACCAGTTCCCACATTGAATAATCCGCTAACACCTTTGTGCTCCAGCATCCATAGAATGACACTACAGATATCTTTTACATATACAAAGTCGCGAAGTTGTCCTCCATCTTCATAATCGGGATTACAAGACTTAAAGAGTCTGATTTCACCCTTCTCTTTTATCTGATTGAAACCGTGGAAAACCATTGACGCCATTGAACCCTTAAAGTACTCGTTGGGGCCATAGACATTAAAGAACTTTAAACCAACGTGTTGTTTAGGGAAAGATTTAGCTTGATGCTTTACCCACTGGTCAAACAACTGTTTGGAGTAGCCATATCCGTTAAGTGGACGCAGTTCATCAATGTCCATTTGATCATCAAAACCAAGAGTACCATCACCGTAAGTGGCGGCAGAACTTGCATAGATAAAGCTAATTTGCTTCTCCGCACAATAATTCCACAACGCTTTTGTATACTCAAAATTATTCTTCCAGAGATAGTCAAAGTTTCGTTCTGTAGTAGAAGACTGAGCGCCCATATGAATTATAGCTTCAACATTCTCATATGAAGGCAACTCTTCCAAGAACTCTGTTTTGTGAACGTACTTTATATAGCGCTTATTGCGCATATTCATCCACTTGTCTGTCTCTGCAATATTATCTACTATGATAATATCCTCAATCCCTGCATCATTTAGTGCCCTTACGACACATGAGCCAATAAAACCGGCCCCACCTGTAACGATATACATAATATTTTAAATTTGCTTTTTCCCCTCAAAATACTGTTCTTCATAATACTTCTGATAGTCACCAGAAGTTACATTGTCCAACCACTCCTGATTATCCAGATACCACTTAACTGTTTTCTCAATACCCTCTTCAAACTGGAGAGAAGGTTCCCACCCCAATTCTCGCTGGAGCTTTGTGCTATCAATAGCATACCGCAAATCATGGCCCGCACGATCAGTCACATATGTTATTAAATCCATATCAGCCCCTTCAGGACGTCCTAAAAGACGGTCAACGGTATTAATGAGAACTTTGATAATATCGATGTTCTTCCATTCGTTGAAACCTCCAATGTTATAGGTCTCTGCTATTTCCCCGTTGTGGAAAATAGTATCAATTGCCCTTGCATGGTCAACCACATAGAGCCAGTCGCGTACGTTCTCACCTTTGCCATAGACGGGTAGTGGCTTGCGATGGCGGATGTTATTGATGAACAGCGGTATCAGTTTTTCAGGGAACTGATACGGGCCATAGTTATTAGAGCAGTTAGTGACAATGGTAGGCATACCAAAAGTATCATGGAATGCACGAACAAAGTGGTCGGAGCTAGCTTTGGCAGCACTATACGGGCTGTGAGGCTGGTACTTCAAATCCTCCGTGAAGAATTTCTCGCCGTATGCCAGGTGATGATTACCACTTGATGCCTTGGTTGTGAATGGCGGCTCAATGCCCTCAGGATGGGTCATCTGAAGTGCACCATAGACCTCGTCTGTAGAAATGTGATAGAAACGCTTGCCCTCATATTTCTCAGGCAGGCTCTCCCAATAGGCCTTAGCTGCTTGAAGCAGGCTTAAGGTTCCCATAACATTGGTTTGAGCAAAGGTAAAAGGATCTTTAATACTACGGTCAACGTGACTCTCTGCTGCCAGGTGAATGATACCATCCACCTTCTCATCCTGCATGAGCTTCAAAACGCCATCAAAATCACAGATATCCATCTTGACAAACTTATAACTAGGTTTGTCTTCAATGTCTTTCAGGTTTGCCAAGTTACCTGCATAGGTCAACTTATCCAGATTGATTATATTGTACTCCGGATATTTATTCACGAAAAGTCTTATAACATGGCTTCCGATGAAACCAGCTCCACCAGTAATAATGATATTTCTCTTCATCATCTTAATCTTGTGTAAGGGTTCTGGAGTTGACTTCTTCTTTCATCTCATCAATCACCTTGATCAGGTATTGACCGTATTGGTTCTTCAGCATAGGTTTTGCCAACTCACGCATTTTATCCTCGGAGATCCAGCCATTACGGTAAGCAATGCCTTCCAGACAAGCGACCTTTAAGCCCTGGCGTTTCTCAATAACCTCTACGAAAGTGGAGGCCTCTGCGAGCGAATCGTGAGTACCGGTGTCCAGCCAGGCAAAGCCACGACCAAAGACCTGAACCTTCAATTCGCCATCTTTAAGGAACTCCTGGTTCACTGTCGTAATCTCCAGTTCGCCACGGGCAGAGGGTTTGATATGCTTAGCGACATCCAGCACTTTGTTGGGATAAAAATATAAGCCAACTACGGCATAGTTGCTCTTTGGCTCCTTGGGTTTCTCTTCAATGGAGAGGCAATTGCCGTCCTTATCAAATTCAGCAACACCATATCGTTCAGGATCGCTGACCCAATAACCGAAAACAGTTGCTTTCTTATTCTCTTCTGCATCTTTCACAGCTTTCCGGAGTAATCCAGTAAAGCCGCTACCATAGAAAATATTGTCACCAAGCACCAAACATGCACTATCATCACCAATAAACTTTTCACCAATGATGAAAGCCTGAGCCAATCCATCAGGCGAGGGCTGTTCAGCATACTCGAAATGTACGCCATAGTCAGAGCCATCACCAAGAAGACGTTTAAAACCAGGAAGGTCGTAAGGGGTGCTAATGATGAGTATATCACGAATCCCAGCCAGCATCAATGCACTGATAGGATAGTAAACCATTGGTTTATCATAGATGGGTAAAAGTTGTTTGCTAACTCCCTTTGTTATGGGATAGAGACGTGTTCCGCTACCACCTGCTAATACGATTCCTTTCATAATCAGTATAGTTTTATGTTAATATCAAATGGGCTATCGAAGTCTATAAGCAAAGCATGCTTGGTATCTTTCTCAGAAAGATTAGCCTTATCGGTGGGAATGTGCCAATCTATACCAAGGCTATCATCAAGGATAGAGATGCCACCATCAGCCTCCGGATGATAGAACTCATCGCACTTGTATTGGAATACAGCAGTCTCACTGATCACAGCAAAGCCATGAGCAAATCCACGAGGCACAAAGAACTGACGGTGATTGTCTTCTGTAAGCTCTACAGCTACATGCTTCCCATATGTAGGGCTGCCCTTACGGATGTCAACAGCAACATCAAGTACGGCTCCCTTCACGCAACGAACCAGCTTGCTCTGGGTATAAGGCGGGCGCTGGAAATGCAGTCCACGCATCACTCCATAAGAAGACATAGATTCATTATCCTGAACAAAGTTGATTGTGTGTCCAAGAATCGGAGCCACTTTTTCATCAAACTCTCGCTGGGAAAAAGATTCGAAAAAGTAGCCTCTCTTGTCGCCAAATAC
>AUXO018717747.1_pt1 | contig 15249 bp, 11 predicted proteins | sample 768731 | NCBI WGS metagenome assembly AUXO01 (sample SAMN02715735, study PRJNA202380) | gut metagenome | biome: sheep rumen | host: Ovis aries | place: New Zealand: Palmerston North
ACGATGATTATGCTTGATGGAAAGAACTTCTCCCGGAAAGTCAAGAAGCGTTTTAAAAGACCGTTCGACCCAGTATTCGTCAAGTTGATGGATGATACTGCGGCATTCTTGTGCAAGGAATTGCAGGGGGCGAAGTTCGCGTTTGTCCAGAGCGATGAGATTTCAATAGTCATTACGGATTTTGAAGCAGAGGAGTGTTCGTCATTCTTTGATAATAGAATTTGCAAGTTGCAGTCTATTAGCGCGTCTCTTGCAACATCTTTCTTCAATAGGGAAGTTGTAAATAATATCATAGCAGATTGTTCAGACATGGCTGAGATTGCAAAGCGTGTTTCAACAGAGCCGCTGTACCAGTTTGATGCAAAGGCTTGGTCTATCCCTGCTGATGACTTCAATGATATGTTTTGTTGGTTCCTTTTTAGACAGAATGACTGCATCCGGAATTCAAAGCAGCAGGTCGCACAGACATATCTTTCTCACAAGAGTCTTGTGAGAAAGAATACGGATGAGCAGATACAGTTATTGAAAGATGAACGCGATATTGACTGGAACAATGACTTTGAGGACAATGTCAAGTATGGTCGGTTCATATACAAGGAAAGCGTATTTCAGACAACAGTCGTAAACGGTCAAGAAATTGATTTTAATCGTTCAGTTTGGGTATCGCATCCGGCATTCAAGTTGAACAGCTATGAAGGAAGGAGAAAGTTCATATCACTTGGAATCGTTCCGATGACAGAAACAGCATTAGAACTTGAAAATAGTAGAAATGTAGAAAATTAGTTGTCACAATTTTAAACTAAATTATCTTTTTGATGTATACTATATGCTAATTATTTGAATTGCTTGATGATAATATATATCAATCTGGTTATCAAATGATTATATATAAAACAATGTTTTTTGCATATGAGATATACAATAAAAAAGAAGGGTCTCAGGATGAGCAAAGAGCTTCAAGAGAATCCTGATAAGTTCAAGCATCGAGTTTGTATAGCTTATGATTCTACGAATCAGAGGAATCCTTATATGTATGTATTGATCGGAAACCATGACCACAAGAACGATCATGACATTCGTAAGATATATGCAAAAACAACAGGCACTCCTTATTATGCGACTCGACTCGTTCTTTATTCTACTTATATCAAGAGAGTGAACAAAAAGAAAGTTGAAAACACAGAAACATTGTTTTTAATTAATGAAGTTTGATGAACAATACAAACATTATCAGAGAACTAAAATATGACTATGACGATTTGAGCATTGTTCCTGCTGAAAAGACCAGTATTGAATCAGAAAGCGATGTTGATGTTCATATCAAGAATAGTGCAGTGCGTGAAGAAGATGGAATGCTTCCCATTTTCACATCTCCAAAAGATTTTGTTGTAGATGAGTACAATTATAAGATATTCAAGAACAACGGAATCATTCCGATTATTAACAAGAATGTTAGGATTGAAAAGAGACTTGAACTTACAAAACAAGGTGAGTGGTGTGCTTATTCTCTTGGTGAATTTGATTCCATATTCAATAACGACAATGATGTCTCTATATATGAAGGATTGTCTGAAGTAAAGGCTCTTATAGAGCCGGCATTTGGAAACATGAGACATATCTTAAACTCTGCTATTCAGGCAAAAACCCTGGTTTGTAAGAGGTTTGATGGAAAGTGTCATCTTGTTCTGATGGCTGGTAGTGTAGTGAATCCAAAAACAAGTTTGAATTACGGATGGGCTGAAATTGATTATATAAGGTGTTCTGGCGGTTTCAAAAATGACAGTCCGGATAATACAAGCATACCGGTGCATTATCCAGCAGCATCCTTGATAATGGAAGTTCGTAACATAAAGAAGAAAAGTCCGGAAGTAAGTTCGAAGATTGTAGCAGATGGTGGTTTTAAGAATATATCAGAGGCTATTGTTGCTCTTGCTTGTGGAGCGGATTATGTGATGATTGACAATATGCTCGGTTCTTTGTTTGAATCAAGTGCGGCGTTTGACAATATGTACAAGTTTGTAAATACATCTAATGGCTATTTTGACGGTATGAAAGACAATAGAGAGTTTGTCTTTGTTGTCAAGATAAAAGATAATAATATTTGCAAAGAGTATGACAATCTTGCTATAAGATACAGTCTCCCCGACTATAAGATTGTCAATACAATCGATGTTCGCATTATGTACATATCATTGACGTTAGAGCAGATGCAGATTGATGAAATCGGAAGATGGGTTATTAAACATACGACATTGTGGAAGATAATGAAAGATAGCGAGCAAGAAGTTACAAGTGAAGTAAAACAGACATTGAAGCAATGGACCGAACGATTCAAAGATATGCTTTCCTCAGTAATGTTCTGTTGTAATAAGAGACAACTTGCTGATTTTGTGGGACATGTGGTACTTGTTCCGAATATTCATGTGCGAAATTCTATATTTGTCTATAAAGATGTCAATGCGTAAAACATAAATGTCTGAAAAAAATAGTTGATAAATATTTTCGTGTCAGTGTAATGATGACACTTTTATAAAATTAATTAAATTTTTCTAAAAAATGAAGAAGATTTTATTTTGTATTGTAGCTCTTGTGGCTATGAGTATGAGTTTTGCAAGCTGTGACGGTTGTTCTTCTGAACCTGTTGCTGCTGATTCAACTGCTGTCGATACACTTGCTACCGATACAACTGTTACCGATACACTTGCTACCGATACAGCCGTTATTGACACAGTCGAGGTTGAGAATCTTGCTGAAATTGAAGCAGACTCTCTTGCATTCGTGGCTGAATAAGCAATTCGTTTTCTATGTTACAATTCATATCAATCCGGTTTGCTCCTGATAGAGCATCCGGTTTGAGATATGGAAGAATTGAACTGATTTTTATTATTTTAGACAGAGTGAGTTTTTAACATTATCAATAATTTTTAAAAGAAAAATTAAACAATGAGAAAAAGCAAAGTATTTTTTATGATTGCGGCTCTTATGCTCGCAATTACAGCAACCGCACAGAATTTCAATGGTAAGGCTAACTTCTTGGACAACTGGTCCGTTGGTCTCAATGGCGGCGTACAGACGAATCTTCATGACTGGAACAAGCCTCAGGGTGCAATCGTTGGTCTTAACATCGACAATGAGTTCACTCCTGTATATGGCATTACCCTTGAAGCAGTTGCAGGTTTTAACAACAATGCTAACATGTTCGGTAGGAACTTGAAAAAGATGACTCGCCATCAGGCGTTTTCACATGGTGGAACATTTGTTGAAGACCTGAGCATATTCGTTGATGGTAGAATGAATCTTACAAATGCATTCCTGGGTTACAATGGAACTCCACGACCATTTGAAGTAGGTGCTCTTGTCGGTGTTGGTTACGAGCGTGTGTTCAACAATGCGCAGTATAGTAAGAGAAATGCAATCCTTGCAAAGACTGGTCTTAATTTTAACTTTAATCTCGGCGAATCCAAGGCTTGGACTTTCAATGTGCAGCCGTCTGTTGTTTGGAACGTATCAAAGCCAAAGGAATTTAATGCAAATTTCGGCGTATTCCAGTTGACAGCAGGTATTGTATATCATTTCAAGACATCCAACGGCACACACCATTTCACAAATGCAAAACTTTGGGATGGTGCTCAGATTGCACGTTTGAACAGAAAGATCAAGGAACTTGAAGACAGAAAGCCTCAGGTGATTGAGAAAGTCAAGTATGTCAATGCACAGGAGAAGTATGTTGTTACATTCTTCTTCGATAGCGATGAAATCTCTGAAACCGGCAAGGCTGAACTTAACAAGATTGGCAACAATGCAGTAGTGGTTGTTGATGGTTATGCAAGTGTTGAACCTACTTCCAATGAAGACTATCAGGTAGAGCTTTCACAGCGCCGTGCGGATGCAGTTAAGGAGTATCTTAAGAAGCGCGGTGTTCGAGTTGATAGCGCGATTGGTCATGGTTCGAATGATGAGTTCGGTCGTGTTGTTGTCGTGAGATACAAGTGATTGCTGCAACACAAACACAAAAATGAAACCGGTAAGCATTGCTTATCGGTTTCTTCTTTATATATGTTTTTGATTTAAGCGTCTTCTGTAGTGATGAATCCGTCGAAATGCGTATTTGCAAACTGCATAGTGATTCTTTGTGTCTTTCGCTTCTGTGGAATTTGTGGATAGAACACTTGCGAAGAACCGGATGCTCTTTGCTGTTGCGTTTGACCATTTGTAAGTCTGTATGTAGATGGTGTTGATTGTGCAAAGTTTGCGTTTGGCATCTGTTGTGACTGTGGTGCTTGTGCAGCAGAACCATTGACGCTGTTTGTGAGTTCGAGCAGTTCCTTGATTCCCTGGAAGTTCTCGATAATCTTGTTCTTGTCAAGCGTTTCGATTTTTTCAGATAGTTTTTCGATGCTTGCAGCCATTCCGTCAACCATCTTTGCAAAATCTTCAAGTGCCTTGTTTCTCTTTCTCTCGTTATCGACAAGTGTTTTGTCGAATTTCTTAAGCGCACTTTCTGCTTTGTTCATCTTGCTTGTGAATGTTACGAACTTCTTCTCGCTATGAACCACTACTTTGGTGAACTTTGTCAGGTCTGTTCCGAACATGTTCAACGCACGTCTGCTTGCATTTGCTCTGTCTGCAAGTTGCGGTTGTGTCAATACTTCAATGTCCTTGATGAACTGCATGCATGCATTTGTCATGTCTGCATTCTTCATGGCTTTTGTCAAGTCATTCAGATTTGCAGCAATCTTGATGAGGCTTGATGTGTACGGAATGACGGACTCAATCTCTTTCGGATCAATATCCTTGATTCTTGCAAGGTTGTCTTTTGAAATCGTGTACTCGATGACGCTGAACAGTTTCTCTGTATTGTCTATTGACAGAGCGGCAAAGTTCTTGTCCGAGAATATTGAAGTCATTTCATTGTATGGACTCTTGAATGAATGGATGAGCTTCTTAATCTTGTCAAGGTTCTTTGTTGTGTTCTCCAGAGTCTTTTCAACAGAATCGTTTCCGAGTTTTCCGCAGATGATGGATATGAAATCTGTGAACGACGATGACATGATGTTGGCAGTAGATGCAACCTTATTGAAGTTCTTCTTTTCAATGGTTTCAAGAACCAAGTTTGTCAAGTCACCTACAGCGTTGACAAGAAGTCCGATGTCTGCGAGATTGTTAAGCAAGATTCCGACTTTATTCTTCTTTACAGTTTTTTCTTTGAATTTTGTAGTTTCTGTTGATGAGAACAAACTCTTTTTCTTTTCTGTATATGCTTCATATTCAGTAACATCTATCTCGTATTTGCTCAATGAATTATAGAGCGTCTCGACAAAACTGGTAAATCCCTTTGAAACAGCATTCGAAGTTTTCAGGAATTTTTGAGGATCGAATTTAATCATTTTCCTGACTTCCTGACCGTTTTCCATGAATGTGAATTCTTTTCCATCCATGATTCCGTATATGGTGTTCGTGAACTCAACGATGCTATCAACTACTGGCTTGATTCCGTTCTTAAGACTATTGAATATATCGCCTGCTTTCTTGGAGAACGGAGCGATTGCTTCTCCGAATGTGATGATGAAGTTTGCGAACCCAGATGCAATGACAGTTGCAGCCTGCTTGAATTCCACAGGAGTGAATTTTCTGAACTTGGTCGGATTTCCGTTCTTGTCCCATTCTGTTTCTATCTTTGAATTCAAAGCACTTAACACTGTATTCGTGAACGTGTTGACAGCCATGACAATCGGTTTGATTCCGACTGCGAGTTTTGCAATAGTACCGAGTGATATGCTCTTCAAAGAGTCCATTCCCTTTGAGAGTTCAACCATGAATACTCTGAATGTTACAGATACGGTTACTGCGGCATCTCTGAACTTGGACATCGAGAGTGTTTCATAAGCCTTAGGTGTTCCGTCCGTATTCCATTCGGTTACATACTTCATTGATGAGAGTTTTCCGACAACATCGACGAATGTTGAAATCGTGTTGAATATTGGCTGGATGTTCTTAAGAATGATTCTTGCCTTTGATGAACTTATCAGACCTATGTTGTTCAGCGAGTCGCAGATGTTCTTTACAGCGTCGAAAATGTTGTTTCCGTTTGATGTTCTTCCGCTTGGCTTAAACAGTCTCTCAAGTTTTCCGACTTCTTCCGGAGTTAAATTATATGCATTGATTTTCTTGATGATTCTTGCAAGAGGCTCTATGACGTTCGAGAGTTTGGATATGACAGAACCGATTGAACCAATAGTCATCTTTCCTTTTAGCATCGCGATTGATGTTGCTGGACTCAACGTCATCTTTCCGATAGCGGAAATGAGTTTCGTCATTTCAGAAAGCATCATCTTGATTGCTTCAGAACCGGATTTCATAACTGAACGGTTCCTTGTCGCTATGTTAGCCATGGAAACATATTTAGGAATAACTCCATTAAGACCGCGCATGACTGCAGCGATTCCTGTGACCGCTCCGGCTCCTAACGCAAGGACTATTGCTTGTGGACCGAATATGAGCGCGCCGACTGCTCCGATGATAAGTCCCCAAGACATGATGATTTCCTTGATTGCTGCTGAACCTGACTTGATGTTCTGCTTGTTCCTGTTAATCATCAATGCCGTCTTTGTATATGAAGGAAGCATCTTTCCGATAGCCCAGAGAACAGCAGATATTCCGGTAACGGCTCCTGCACCCAATGCAAGTATTGCGGCTTGCGGTCCGCTAATCAGCGCGCCGATAGCACCCATGATGATCCCCCATACACCGATGGTCCCCGCTATTTCAAGACCGCCGTCTGTTATTCTCTTTGCATCTTTCTCCATCATCAATGCGGTCTTTATATATGATGGAAGCATCTTTCCGATAGCCCAGAGAAGAGCGGTTACGCCGCCTATTGTAGCGATTCCCTTGACAATAGACATTCCATTGATTTTTCCTGTTGCTGCAACAATCAAGCCGAATGCTCCGATTGTGGCAACAACAACTTTCGAGCCTTCTGCTGCTTTTTCCGCATCTGCTCCGATTGGAATGATGAGTTCTTTTATAATATATGAAACGCCTGCAAGAAGAACAGCGCTCAAACCTATTGCAACGGCACCTTTGATGACTTCGTTCTTCTTAAGAACTTTTCCTGTCAGAGCGACAATCGCTCCCATTCCGGCAATGAGTGCTGCAACCACTATGCTTCCGTTCTTTGCCGGTTCCCATTGCTCGCCAATAGGGATAATCAGATGCGTTATGATGGCGCTTGTCGCGACAAGCATGATGCCTATTGCTGCAAGCGTGAGCGTTCCTGAACGGAGATCGGAGTTCTTGATGAGAGACAGTCCCCAGACGATAGCAGTCATTACGCTGATGATGCCGAGAACGATTACGGAACCGGCAATGACTTCCTTGCTTGATTGAGCGATAGCAGGGAACAGCACTGCAGCAATTATAGAGACTGCGGCAAGCATCGTTGTCAGGACGGCAAGAGTCTTATGTGCTTCTTTTAGATTGCGTCTCGGAATGAACTTTGTCATAAAGAGCACTATTGAAGAAAGACCGAACACGACTGCCGATACGACAGCAAGTCCTACTGCAACATTTCCCATATTGTCTCCAATCTTAGGAAGGATGAATGCAGCAACAAGTGATATTGATGCAAACATCGTAGTTAAAGTCAATAGAGTCGAGTTTGCTTCATGTAAGTCTTTTCTTTCTATCTTTTTTGCAAGATGGTACACTATCAACCCCATTGTTGCAATGACTAACAATACTACAGTTGACCCTATGATAGCAGTATCTATGTTGTCTGCTATTTTCGGAAGAACTAATGCTGCGATGAGAGATATTGACGCGAACATCGTTGTAAGAGTCAATAGTGTCGAGTTTGCTTCTCTCAAGTCTTTCCTTTCTATCTTTTTAGAGAGTCCGTACACCATCAAGCCCATTGTGGAGATGACAGACATGACTACTATTTCGCCTAATGCAACATTTCCGAAGTTCTCCCCAATCTTCGGCAGGATGTACGCGCTTAACAGAGAAATCGCTGCGAACGAAGTCATCAGGATAGCAAGAGTCTTGTTTGCTTCATCAAGTTTCTTGTTATCGAGTTTTGATAGAGATGTGACAATCTTTCCCATTATCAGCATGACAGCGGAAACGACGGCTCCACCGGCAAGCGCCGGACCGAAGTTCTCTCCAATCTTTGGAAGAATGAACATGCTGATGAGCGAGACTGCTCCGAGAATCGCAGTCATCTTTGTCAGGTTGTCAACTGCGTTTGAATAGTCTTTGTTCGACTTTTCAAGAATCTTATTGACTGCAAGCATGGTTCCGCCAACAACAAGACCGATGACAGTTACTCCAAGAGCAATGTCTGCCAGTTCGTTGTTTTTGGCTATATATGTCATTATGCCGATGGAGATTGACGCAGAGAGAAGAATCGTTGACATACCCTGCATCGTATTCTTCATTGCTTCGCCGTTTGCTTTGTAGTCTTTGGACATCCAGATGCTTAAAGTCATTACGGAAGCAATCATCGTGAATGCTACTGCAATCTTTCCAATAGAGTCCCAGTTGACAAAGTCCATCAGGTTTGCTGCTACTGTCAATAGGACGACATTGCCGGTTAGTAACGTGATGACTTTTGCAACATCATTCAAACTGCTTGCTCCAGCCTTGATGTCTTTGTCTGATGATGAGACTTTCTTGACAATCGACAGCATTGCTGCAGTGAACAAAGTGACCAGACCCATCGAGGCGATGATGTTGTGCGCTCCAAGCAAGGCGATTGATGCACCGATGAGCATGATTGAAGATGTTAAGAGCAAGATTCCCTGACCGAGCGGCTTCATTGAAGCGGTGAAGATGTCAATCTGCTTGACTCTGTCAGTGTTCATTCCCTTCAGCAGGTTCGTGACAAACGCGTTGATTGATTTTCCGAACTTCTCGTTTAGAACAGGCTTGAGCATCATCAGTCCAACCGCGCTGGTCGCGCCGAGTGATGACAATGCGCGAACCATCTTGACCACGGATTCCATATTAGATTTCGAATCTGGAATCTCGTCTGTCAATGCCTTGAAGAATGCGCCGATTTCGATGCCGTTCTTATATGACAGCATCTTCTTGATTTTCCTGAAGTCTTTTGCTGTAAATTTAGAAAGGAGACTAATCAGGGATGTCACGGATGCGATGACAGGCGAAGCGATGCTGCCATCCTCGTTGTACATAAGAGGAATCTTGTCAAGGATACCCTTGAAGAACAATCCGATTTCCTTTCCGTTCTCATATGACATTATCTTCTTTAGTTGCTTGAATGACAGCGGGCTGTTCGGATCCGTGAACCTTGACATTATATAAATCAGGTTCGACAAACCGTCTATCTGGATTGTTATCTCTTCGTTTGGTATGCTTTCTGCAATCGCGTTGATGAAGTTTCCGATTGCTCTTCCTATGAGCCTTCCCTTTGCCGGCATGAACAGCGTCCTTATGGACAGTTGCTGTTTTTCTATGATGTCGTTGATTGAAGAGAATGTCTTGATGATTGAAGAAATCGATGCATTTACAGTTTCTTCGTTAACTGAACGTGCAACGGACTTGCTGAACTTGTCTATGAAACCGGCGATTGAATCAGCAACCTTGACATCTATGTTCTCAAGATTGTTTATGCTGTCTATTACGTCATTGTTTATTGCTTTGAATGCGGAAAGCAGCATAACAAGCTTGTTTATGTTGTTGATGTCAGATTTCTTTATGTCGAATGATTTTGCAAATTCGGTTATCGTTCTTCCAAGTTCCGGATTGAATGCATAACTGAATGCATCAATCGACCAAAGTTTGTCTAAGTTGACTGATAGTGCATCAATAAGATTTGACATATTAAACAAAGCATCCGGATTCAGTTTCGCGAACTTGTTTATGGAATCTATTATTTTGGTGTCAATCTTGCCGAGGCTGTTTATCTTGTCAATGACATTGTCATCCAGTGTGTTGAATGATGATAAAGCCGCAATGACCTTGTTGATGTTAGATATGTCTGAGGAGTTGACATTGAAAGATTCTGTGAAAGATGATAATGTTTTTCCTAAATCGGGATTCAAGATGCTCTTGAATTGGTCGAATGTGTGGATTTTGTCTATATCAATAGACAGAGTATTGATTAGTTCAGTGATGTTCTTCAACGCGCTCGGTTCTATATTCGTGAAGTAGTTGATTGAATCAACGATTCTTGAATCTATTTTTCCGAGAGTTGAGAGAGCGTTTGCGATGGACAATACGGAATCTCCGTTATATGAGTTCAAGTCTATGTTGTTGAGAGAGGAACCTATAGTCGATATGATTGATGCTACATTTTGACCGTCGGTTTTTGTGATTCCGGATTCTTTGAACATTTTCATTCCGCGGGCAAGTGCCTCTACTTGTTCGCCTACTGACTGTGTCTTTTCAGAAGACACAGTTGCACCGCCAAGCAATTCAGAAATCAAGTCTGCAGTTTCATTGTTGCTGGATTGCTTGTTTTGGTTAATGCGGTTCTCGTAGAAGTCATTGACAACCGATGATATGATGTTTAGTATGCCGTTTAGTGCTTCCTCGCTTGTGTATTGAGCCATCAGAGTTTGTTCCCGATTTGTAGTTTTGTGTTAAAGCAAAATAAATAAGAAGATGTCTATTTTGTTGCAAGTCTTCTTTTAGAGACTACGAACAATGAAGGATTCAGCGACTTTACGGTATAGACGATATTTGAGCGGCTGTCGAACAATGTTCGGAAATAGTATGTTGTTTGTGTTTCATCATCAATGAAAGCAGCTGCAACCCACTTGGAGAATGCGGGGAGTTTGTCGGCTTTGACCAGAGAGTCGAGACCGGCAGCGTTCAGAGTATCAGGCTTCAATGTCTTTGCGGAAGATATGGAAACTCCGTATATGTTCTCGGAAGAAGATATATCTTTCGTCTTACATGCTGTCATGCAAACGATGCATATCATGCTAATTATAAAGATAATGCGTTTCATTACTGGATAGTTTGTTTAGATATTTATTTGTATATTTAAACTTTTCCGCTTATTGAGAGTATACTTTGTACAAATCTAATTCACCTGACAATGCGAAAATAATTAACAACATAATAAAAACGATAGATAATGATGAAAAAGAGAACCAATCTTCTACGATTCAGCAACCGGTTCAAGATGATGCTACCTTTTGCATTCATTGCTATCTGTTCTGCTCTTATTGCAAGAACTTTTGCACACACGGATGTGCGAACAATCAATGACAAGTCGTTTTTGAACAGCGACACATTATTAATAGAACCGGCTGCTGACAGACTTAAATTGATGAAGGATTCGGCTAATCAGATTAAAGAGAATCTTATCAAAGAAGTCTTTGACTACATCAAGAAAGCGGCTCCCAAAAGCAGAATGAGCGCACAAAACATTGTAAATCAATGTATTGATAAAGAATACGACATTACTTTGCTGCTTGCACAAGGACATCAGGAGACGCATTTTGCAACTTGCGGAAGCAACAACTGCTTTGGAGTTGTCGGAAAAAGATACAGTCACCCGGATGAGTCTGTTTCAGGATACATCAATTTGATGCAGCGCAGATACATCGGAAACAAGACGACAGAGCAGGTCCTTGCATCGAATATACAATACATAGGAAGCAAGAACACGCATTATTCGACAAGTTCGAATTATGGTTCGATAATCTCTGCAATCCGCAACAAGATTCTTGTAGATACGAACATACACAAGTTGTTCACTGATGTAGTGGAAATCAACAGGCGCATTGACATGCTTGATGTTGTTTTGGATTAAGTTATAAATTTATTTCATATGGCTAAGAAAACAAAGGCTACCGCGAAGAAGAATAGCGGTGAAATAGAACAGTTCGACTTGTTTAGCGGTTCGGTGGTTACACAAGAGCCTGCTGACAAGGATGATGATTTTGCTGTCGAGAAACTATCTCCGTTTTCGATTATAAACATGATGTTTTATAATGCTGCCGGATTCTATGCAATCGACAGGAAAGAACTTGCAAAGCATTTCTTCATGATCAATAGGACTATGTCTGTGAAGTATCCTTTGCAGGCACAGTTCTTTAATGTGAACGGAGTCAATCAGGGAGATGTCGTGCAGTTCTGGCAGAAGTTTATCAGGAGCGCGGAACCCGGAAACAGAGTTCCTGCTTTCGTGCGTGATGTCGGAGTCAAGAAAGAGAAGATGCTGGATACGATAGACCAGTCTGTTATTATTGACTATTGCAAGTTTTATTCTTTGTCAAAGAAGGATTTCAGCGATATGTTGACATTCAAGTATGATGAGACTGTTGATGATGTGAAGAATTTCATATCTATTCATTACAAGGCTGAAATTCTGAAGAAAATCAAGAGCAAAAAGTTATAAGTTTTATATATGGTTTATGAAAAGAAGATTATCGATGTTCTTACGAACTCGATAAAGATTGGCTTTTCCGAACTGGAGAATGTTGATTATCCGTCAAAGAAGTTCTTTATCAATATCGCGAATATTAAGATTGAACTCGATGAGCAAAACGGAAAGCGGGATGGAATCATTCATTTGATGAATCAGTCCATCGATGTCAGTTACATCAAGGCTTGGAAGTCATATGCGCCCGGACATTTCTTGTGCATGGACTATAAGAAGGACAACCGTGACAAGGATGGAAAGAGTCCGTATTATATTATCAAGTACAAGCACGGAAACCTTACGATGAAGGCTCTTGTGCGCTATCTGTTCGAGGTTGACGAGAACATAGGTTCTGCTATGGATATCCAGAAGATGCTTGATGACTATGACGACTTCGAGGTTGATGGACGCCATTATGCAGTCATCAAGATTTGCAATATGGACAAGTGGGGTGATGGATGGTTGACGCCAGAGACCAATAGGATAGACATCATTCATTCTAATGCCATCGAATATGGAGATTATTTCGATGAAGAAGATGAAGAAGATGATGAAGAGAATGAAGATGAAATCTTTGAGAATGGTGAAGAAGAAGGAGAAGAATATGAAGAGCCTTTGATATGATTAAGAATATTGAATTGTTAAGAAAGAAGTCTCCGGATTTTATTCGGAAGTTTTTCTCAGGCTGTACGGTTGAGGAGAAGATTGACACATATTATGTATGTGTTGAAATCGCATCAAAGAACAATGTATTTTTTAAGAAGTCGTCAGGCAAGGTTATAGACCGTAGTGACTTGATTGTCAATGAGATGTGGCAACGGTTTGTTAATGACTGGAAGCATCTGCAGCTTGTGAATGATGACTGGTTTGAAGAGCATATCGGCTATAAGTTCCATATGTTCTATTTTCCTTGTTCGAAACCTATTCTGACACAGTACCCTGACAATATATCGTATATTATAGACAGAGTTGAGTTCAACAACGTTATTGTTGAAGATGCGGAGAGCGTGTTTAGCGGAATGAACATGGTTGACAAGTTCAACATCGCGTTTAAGCATCTTCTTGTTAAGAAGGATGATATATCAGAACCGGTAGATGGCTTCATAAGCGGAAGCGGCGAATTGTCGGAATATGCAAAGGGTATCATCGATTTCGACAAGTCTGTTATATTTGCTACAGAGAAACCGGAAGGTTTCATTTTCAAGTACGGAAAGAAGCACATATACCAGACGTGTTCGAATGATGATGCTCGTGTGGCAAGCGCGGAAAAAACTCAGTATGAGTATCTTCTTGTAAATTTCACCAAGTTCTGGAATTCTGACGAGAGCGTTGTTGATTGCTTGAACCAAAGTTATACGAAAAGTGTCTGCAATTTGTTTAACAAGTTCATTGCGAAAGAAAAAGAGACAAAAGAGATTGAGAACAACATAGATGCATCAAGTCTTGAGAGTCCGTGTGTTGGGAAGCGCTTTGATATTTGCTATGTGAATATTCCGGATGAGCAGAGTGTTGCTTTGTGCAAGGAGTCTGAACTGTACAAGAACATCTTCAAGATACTGCTCATCAATCTTAAGAGAACGAAGGATATGGAGCATAGCATAATGTTTACAAAGAAGAATATAGAAGACTGGAATATGATTGTCAGGACTATACAGAATGTTTGTGTCTGAAAGACAGAACTTTTTATTTTTGGCTTGGAACTGTCGGAGTTGCCATTTGGTTGACTCCGGCGGTTTTTGTTTTTAGATAGATAAATATCTTATAATACAAAAAGCTATGAAATGTATTTTTCATTTTATTCAATCTAATGGAAGCAAGATACTATAACGAAACGACTGCGATAATCGATCCGTCATATGGCGGCTATCCTATATATGTTCAGGATTCTTCTACTCCGGAACCAGAAGAAGGAACAAAGGAACTTGATGTCTGGAAGCATTATGGTCCATGTTCCGCACAGATTGATATCAAGTCTGTTGCTTGGCAGTTGTCAAACAATCCTCAGTTCCCGCAGTCTCCGACAGTTTCTGTTGAAGAACTTAAGAAAGGAGAGCCTTATACTTATAGAGAACTTAAGGATGCAAGAGAGTCCGGTGGTGATAGTGGCGGCGGTGGTGACAAGCCGTCCGGAGGTGGCGATTCGTCAGAAGGTGGCGGTGGAAGCGTTGACCCGTCCGGTGGCGGAGATATTCCTCTTGGAAATGGTTCGAAGATAGTATACGACAAGGATAAGGGTTATTACTATGATGTTTTGAACGGAACTTCAAACGATCCGAGCAACATGGGATATGACGAGAACAATAACGGCATCCCTGACTTGAACGAGTGGAGTGTTATACATTAATTAAAAAAAAGAAAGTTCTCATTAGAGATGAGAACTTTCTTCCACAAACAATCGAAACAATGAATGCATGGAAAAACAATTCCATGATTTTCTATTTATATAGTTCGTCAAGCATTTCAACCAAGCTTTCGAAGTAACTGTCGCTTAAGTCTTCCAGATCGAAAGCATAGCCAAATGCCATAAATTCTTCGATATTTCTCAAAGCGGATTCTTTGTCCATGTCAAGGCATTTCATATATATCGGAAGAAGTCTTTTTGTGAACTCGAACCTTTGTTCTTTTGACCAAGTGTTCTTTTGGAACCATTTGTCGTCATTCTGCATGATGTTGACAAGTTCATCATATGGCTGTTCGTTCCCTATGAATCTCCACATAGCAAATATTGTCGAGTATAGCAGGCTTTCTGTGTCATAGAAACATTCCAAGAGTTCAGGAGTCATTTCAAGAGCTTCCAGTTCTTCCAGTGTGTAAATGTCAATATCAAACGTATATTTTGTATTGGGATT
>AUXO011504946.1_pt1 | contig 15243 bp, 15 predicted proteins | sample 768731 | NCBI WGS metagenome assembly AUXO01 (sample SAMN02715735, study PRJNA202380) | gut metagenome | biome: sheep rumen | host: Ovis aries | place: New Zealand: Palmerston North
GCTTCCAACTTGGGCACCGACTTCGGAATCAACCTGCAGTGCGCTTGGGGAAGGTTGGGGCTATCTCGTATGTACTCTTTTGTCGACAGACTAACGTGTGACACACGCGGCACAAATCTATCACAAATTATAAATTGTACATTCTTATTGTCAATTCTGGCCACAAAGATAGTGGTTTTGGTTTATTAAGTTGTTTATTTGAAGAAAAAACTTTACTTTTGTAGCGAATTTTAACATATTAAATAAATATTCTATGCTTTTCACAGAACGTGCCTTCCCCATTTTTGAGCAGGCAATCAAGGACTATCACGTGCATGACAATATAGACCAGCCTATGGCTAATCCCTATGAGGCAGGAACGATTGAGCATGATCTCTATACGAAGAACTGGATTGACACGGTGCAGTGGCATTTCGAAGACGTAATTCGCGACCCACAAATTGACCCCGCTGAAGCGCTGGTACTGAAACGCCGCATCGACAAAAGCAATCAAGACCGTACAGACTTGGTGGAAACCATTGATTCATGGTTCTGGACTAAATATAAGGATGTGAAGGTAAAGGCTGACGCTACCATCAACACCGAAAGCCCTGCATGGGCTGTGGACCGTCTATCCATCCTCGCCTTAAAGATATATCACATGAAGGAGCAGGTGGAACGTACTGACGCTACCGACGCCCACAAGGCAACCTGCCAGAAAAAGCTGGAGGTGCTTCTGGAACAGCGCAAGGACCTCTCTACTGCCATTGACCAGCTGATTGAAGATATTGAGGCTGGCAAGAAGTACATGAAGGTGTACAAGCAGATGAAGATGTACAACGACCCTGACACGAATCCTGTGTTGTATAAAAAATAACAAACACAACAAGGACAGAACGGAGCAACAAACTCTGCTTTGTAAGCTACAAAAAGAGAACTAAGGCAAAGCCAAATGAAACTCGGGTTCGACGCTAAGCGTCTGTACAACAACTTCACTGGGCTGGGGAGCCACAGCAGGACGACTATTGACATCCTGACTGATACGTATCCAGACCATGAATACTGGCTCTACACACCCAAGGTGAAACTGAACGAAGTGACACTGCCCTACTTAACCAAGGCAGGATGCAAAACAGTAACACCAACAGGGCTGGTGAGAGGAAGTGCGTGGAGGACGTACGGACTCGTGGAGAAGATGAAGCAGGATGGAATTGAAGTTTTCCACGGGCTGAGCAACGAGATGCCTGTAGGGCTGTTCCATTCAGGGATTGCATCAGTGGTGACCATCCACGACGTGGCTTTCAAGACATTTCCTGACATGTACCATTGGCACGACAGGAAAATCTACAATATGAAATGGCAATATGCCTGCAACCACGCAGACCGCATCGTGTGCATCAGTGAATGCACCAAGAAGGATGTGCTGGAATTCTATAATGTGCCCGAGCGCAAGGTTGAAGTGGTGTATCAACCGGTGAACCCCATCTATTACCAGCCTTCTGAACGGCAAGCAGCCATTTCACCTTATATGCTCTATGTCGGAAGCATCAATCCGCGCAAGAACCTCTTGGGCATTGTCAAGGCCTGGGAGCAAATGCCTAAAGACATCAGGGTACCACTTGTTGTGGTGGGATGCGGTGGAAGCTATAAACGGAAAGTACAACAATATCTGGTAGAACAGGGATTGGAACGATGGGTAGAATGGAAAGAGCTGGTGAGCAACGAGGAATTGAAACGTCTCTACACGAATGCGCAGATGCTGGTATGCCCTTCGTTTTATAGCGGTGGTTACGAGCCAATGGTGGAAGCTTTGTTGTGTGGATGCCCTGTGGTGACGAGCCATGCGAATCGCTTGCCAGGCAAAGGTAATGCCTATGTGATGCAGGCCGACCCTAATAGCACAGAAGACCTTCTCAACAACATGACAAAACTCCTTACGGACTCTGCCCTCCGACAGCAAATCATCGAACAAGGAAGAGCGTACATGATGGAAACATTTGCGCCAAAGAAACTTGCACAACAGCTGATGACGGTATACGAGGCCGTGAAGAGATGAGAACTGATAGTTAGTTAACATTTGAAATTTATTACACGAACTGCATAATGGCTAAAACAGTTTATTTGGGCATGATTGGTGACATCATGCACCCAGGCTTGATTAACATCATCACGGAAGGCGCTAAATACGGCGACTTGATGATCGGCTTATTCACAGACAAGGCTATTGCTACCCACAAACGTCTCCCATATCTCACTTACGAGCAACGCAAAGCGGTAATTGAGAAGATTGTTGGCGTAAAAACTATTGTACCTCAAGAGGAGTGGAGTTATGTGGAGAATCTGAAGCGCTATAAGCCTGATTACATCATCCATGGTGACGACTGGCAATACGGGCCTGACAAATATATCCGCGAAGAGGTCTTCAAGGTAATGAAGGCACAAGGAGGTGAGGTGATTGAAATCCCATACACCAAAGGCATTTCAGCGACAGGATTGAAGGAAGCTATTGACTCTCTCGGCGTGACCCCTCAAGCCCGTCTGTCCTCTCTACGCCGATTAATCTCAGCCAAGCCAGTGGTTCGCATCCTCGAATCGCACAATGGTTTGACAGGACTAATTGCCGAGCATACCGCTGTGGACATCAATGGTCAGCACCGTGAGTTTGATGGCATGTGGGCTTCTTCGCTGACCGACTCCACCTCGAAAGGCAAACCGGATATTGAAGCTGTAGACTTGACCACTCGCCTGCACGACCTGAACGACACGCTGGAGGTGACGACTAAGCCTGTCATCTATGATGGTGATACAGGAGGAAAAGTCGAACATTTTGTGTTTACGGTACGCACGCTTGAGCGCTTGGGCATTTCGGCTGTCATTATTGAGGATAAAGTCGGACTGAAGCAGAATTCGCTGTTCGGCACAGATGCCGTACAGACGCAGGACACTATTGAAGGTTTCTGCAACAAGATTAAAGCTGGTAAAGACGCACAAATCACCCGCGACTTCATGATTATCTCACGGTGCGAAAGCTTAATTGCCGGGAAGTCGGTGGATGATGCACTGGAACGTTGTCATGCTTATGTAGCAGCAGGCGCTGACGGTGTGATGATTCACTCCAAGAATAAAGACGGACAAGACATCAAAGAGTTTTGCCAACGTTTCCGTGAAAAGGACAACCACACGCCAATTGTAGCCGTACCTACAACCTATAACCAATTTACTGAGGAGGAACTGGCCGAATGGGGCATCAATGTGGTCATCTACGCCAACCATATGCTGCGCAGTGCTTATCCTGCAATGGTGAAGTGCGCTGAACGCATTCTCGAGACGTCTCGCAGCCTAGAGGCATCCGATGAATACTGCATGCCTATCAAACAAATTCTGAACCTGATTCCAGGAACAAAGAAGAGCTAACTGATATGATAAGACCCGATTTCTTTTACCATACATTGGCCAGCTATGGCATCGATTTTTATACTGGCGTACCTGATTCTTTGTTGAAGAATCTCTGTGCATACATCACAGACCACGCTGATGCTGCGCACAACATCATTGCGGCCAATGAAGGGGGCGCGATGGGATTGGCAGCAGGACATTATCTAGCAACAGGCCAAATTCCTGTAGTTTACATGCAGAACTCTGGTCAAGGGAACATCATCAACCCACTTGCCTCACTAACTGACCCTGATGTGTACAACATCCCTGTTCTTTTGGTAATTGGATGGCGTGGAAAGCCTGGTGTGCATGACGAGCCTCAACATGTGAAGCAAGGCAAGGTGACAACCGGCTTGCTCAACGTGATGGGCATTGATTACACTGTACTTTCCAAAGAAGAAGACAAAGCTGAATCTCAAATTCAGAAGGCTGTTACATATATGCAGGCCACTAAGCAGTGTTATGCATTAGTGATAGAGAAAGATACTTTCGATACCTACACGCTTCAGAATATAGAAAAGAATGACTTCACAATGAGCCGCGAAGAAGCAATTCAGACGGTTGCTGCTGCTCTCGGCAAGAAGGATGCTATCGTCAGCACTACTGGCATGATCAGCCGCGAACTATTCGAGTACCGCACGGCCATGAATCAAGGGCATGAACGTGATTTCCTCACAGTTGGTTCGATGGGACATGCATCGCAAATTGCTTTAGGTATTGCCCTTGAAAAGCAAGACAGAAAGGTCTGGTGCTTTGACGGTGACGGCGCCAGCATCATGCACATGGGCAGCATGGCCATTGTTGCCAGCAAATCGCCTAAAAACTATGTTCACGTGGTCTTCAACAATGGGGCGCACGATTCCGTCGGTGGGCAGCCAACTGTAGGCCTAAAAATTGACCTTCCTGCCATTGCTAAGGCTGTTGGCTACAAGTCTGTATATAGTGTCTCTACTCCAGAAGAACTTCAGCAGCAGCTCACCCAACTAGGTGAGGCCCCTGTATTCATAGAAGTGAAAGTGAAGAAAGGGAACCGAAAGGATTTGGGCAGACCAACAACCACTCCTGTCCAGAACAAAGAGGCATTGATGAATTTTCTGAAAAAGTAAATTGACGAGATGGTAAAGACAGCGGTAATCATGGCAGCAGGCCTTGGCACGCGATTCGGCAAGATGACTGAAACCGTTCCTAAAGGCTTTGTCGAGTGTGGCAATATGTCGATGGTGGAGCGCAGCATACAAACACTCATTGCCAGTGGCATTGAGCGCATCATCATTGGCACTGGATATTTGAAAGAAAAGTATGAAGCTTTGAAGGCTGTGTACCCGCAGATTGAATGCGTCTTCTCTCCCCGATATGCAGAAACAAACAGCATGTACACCTTATGGAACTGCCGAGAGGCGATAGGTGACAATGATTTCCTCTTGCTGGAAAGTGACCTCATATTTGAGAAGAAAGCTATTACCTCGTTACTGGAATGTCCAGAGCCTGACATCATGCTCATCACTCCCGTGACTAAGTTCCAAGACCAATATTACGTGGAATATGGCGATGGGAACCGTTTGACAAGATGTTCTACCGTGAAAACTGAGTTGGATGCTAAAGGCGAGCTGGTAGGTATCCACAAACTATCTAACAAATTTTACAAAGCAATGTGTGAAGATTATGCCCAAAAGGTAGCAGAAAAGCCGAAGCTGGGGTATGAATACGAATTGCTCACCATGTCACAAGAAATCATGAAGGTATATGTACTCAGAGTCGAAGGCCTAAAGTGGTATGAGATTGACGATGTGGACGACCTGAACTATGCGGAGGAGCATATCCTTCCCTATTTATAATATATATATAATAATGTATATGGAACAGATAAAGAGAAACGTGTTGCTGAACCCAGGTCCTGCAACAACGACTGATACCGTTAAATATGCACAGGTGGTGCCAGATATCTGCCCACGTGAAAAAGAGTTTGCAGGACTGATGAAGGGGTTGCGTTCAGACCTCCTTAAAGTGGCACATGCCCCAGAGGACGAATACACCTCAGTCTTGTTCTGCGGCTCAGGCACTATCAACATTGATATTTGTATCAACTCACTTGTACCTGAAGGCAAGAAGATTTTGGTCGTGAACAACGGAGCTTATAACTCCCGAGCTGTTGAGGTGTGCCAAATGTATCACATTCCATACATTGACCTGAAGTCAAGCGTATTTGAGCAACCTAATCTAGCAGATGTGGAGCGTACCTTACAAGAAAATCCTGATGTAGCGGTTGTCTATTGCTGCCACCATGAGACAGGCACAGGAGTACTCAACCCTATCCGGGAAATTGGTGCTTTAGCACATCAATACGGCGCTATCTTCATCAGCGACACCACGTCCACATTAGGTATGATACCCCTGGATGTGGTGAAGGATAATGTAGACTTCTGCATGGCTTCGGCTCAAAAAGGACTGATGGCTATGTCTGGCTTGAGTTTCATCATTGGCAAGACCGATATCATCAAGGCTTCAAAGAATTACCCCACTCGTTCTTACTATTGCAACTTGTATCTGCAATATGAGTACTTTGAGAAGACTGGTGAAATGCACTTCACTCCACCTGTACAAACCATCTATGCCACAATTCAAGCATTAAAAGAATACTTCGAAGTGGGAGAAGAGGCAAAGTTTGCCCGACACCATGCTGTATATGAAGCGATCCGCAAGGGGGTCGCAGACTTGGGTTTACAGACCGTCATTGACCCTAAGATTGAATCGGGTCTTGTGGTATCTGTCAAGTACCCAGAGGATCCCAACTGGAACTTCGAGAAAGTTCATGACTACTGCTACGAACGCGGCTTTACCATCTATCCTGGTAAAATATCTACCACCAATACTTTCCGCCTATGCGCCTTGGGCACCATTACCCCCAAAGACATTGAGGATTTCTTTGTCGTCTTAAAGGAAGCATTGGATCATTACGGAATCAAAGTACAGTAAAGCGTTCATATCCTATCATCTCCAAACAGAAGGAACGCTACAGATGAAGAAAGTTGTTAGTCCTGCATACCTCCATTTAGACTCGTGGGTGGATCAAATCCCCCAGTTGTTTACGACTCAACAAGGGACTCTGCTCTATAATGGCCGTAATCAAATTCGGTTGTTTGAGGTCAGAGGGGAAAAATTGGTCGTTAAACGGTATAAGCGGCACGACCTCTTTAAGATGCTTGTCTATACATTTTTCCGCCCCAGCAAGGCACGTCGTGCTTATGAAAATGCTACCGCTTTACGAGAACATCATGTAAATACGCCACATGAAGTAGCATACATAGAAGAAAGACGTGCTGGGCTAATACAACAAGTTTATTTCATCTGTGCCTACACAAACTGGGAACCTATCAAGCCCCGACTGATAGAGCAATCGCCTTACGATGAGAACTTAGCTGTGGCCTATGCCCATTTTGTGGCATCATTGCATGAGGCGGGGATTCTCCATCGCGACCTTAACCCCACCAATGTGCTGTATCAGCACCAAAATGGGAAGTATGAATTTCAGCTGATTGATATCAATCGCATGCAATTCTTTGACGGGGCTGTGCCCAAGGCCGAGTGTATGGAGAATTTGACACTCTTTTGGTGGTTAACTCCCGTTTACCGTTTCATTTTGCAAGTGTATGCCGCAGACAGAGGGTGGAGCGAGAAGGAAATAGAAGAAGCTTGTGAAGTGAAAAGACAACATGACCGACGCTGGGTTCGAAGGAAAAGAATTACCCACATGTTCAGAAAAAAGCAATAAGACCAAACGCCATGTATAAGATAAGATTCATGCCCTACCGAGAGGGGTTAGCAACCATCATGCACAGACAAACGCCAGGGCACAAGCTGGTGTCACAAGACGGCCGCTACGAGTTCTGTCTGGATGACAGCATGGAGGAAGCAGACTTTTGGGTAGTACAGGGCAAAGGGGTCCGAGAAGACCAGACATGTAGAGTAGCGCCAGAGAACACGATATTGTTGACTACAGAGCCACGTTCTGTATTAGTCTATCCACAACGTTACATCGACCAGTTCGGACTTGTTGTGACTTGCCAAGAACAAATGCGCCACCATCATCTACGTTATGGGCCAGCTATACTACCTTGGTTTGTCGGCTATAAACCAGATGGCAAGGGAGGATACATCTATAACCAAGATTATGATTCATTGTCACAGCCATCCAATCCACAAGAGAAGACGAAACTCATCTCTGTCATTACCAGTAACAAAGCTTTCACACGAGGCCATGTAGACCGCATCAAATTTGTAGAACGGCTACAAGAACACTTTGGCGACCAACTAGACGTATTTGGACGAGGATTCCGCCCCTTTGACGACAAATGGGATGTGCTGCGCCCCTACAAATACCATATTGCCATTGAGAATTCTTCGCAACGGTATTACTGGACAGAGAAGATTTCAGACTGCTACTTAACAGAAACCTTCCCTTTCTATCACGGTTGTACGAACCTTTCTGACTACTTCCCCAAGGAAGCATATATGCCAATAGACATTCGGAAGCCTAATGAAGCCATTGAAATCATAGAAAACGCTATACAGAACCAGCTATACGAGCAATCCGTAAATGTTCTAAGCAACTGCAAGCAACGTGTGTTGGGGGAATATAACATGTTTGAATATGTTGCACGGTTATGCGATCAGCTGAATCCGAATGCACCCAAGCAACAAGTAACCATCCACCCTTGCAAATCAGGGACCTCATGGGAGAACTTCCTCAACTACACATTCTGTCACAATTACTATAAGTTCATCACACAACTACACTTTCTAAGACATGGAAACAAGTTACAGTCCACATGAACAAGCAATGGCATTGCACGGTGACCGCATCAACGACGAGACCAAGCAAGTGCAAGCCCGCTTGTTAGAAATCTTGAAAGTGATTGATACAGTATGCCGCGAGCATCATCTCACTTATTATCTGCTGGCAGGCACCATGCTGGGCGCTGTACGCCATGGAGGCTTCATTCCTTGGGACGACGACGCCGACATTGGCATGCCACGCAAAGACTACGACACATTGGTGGCACACGCTGATGAATGGTTGCCCCAAGGATATGAGATGGTGAGCGGAGGAAAGACAGAAGGATATCCTTATCACTTTGCCCGCATTCAAGATGCAAATTCCACATACATGATGCACCGCGCCTACAACTTTGTAGGCGGTCTGCCCGTTGATGTCTTTCCCTTGGACGGTATGGTGGGGCCATCACTCAAACGCAGCTGGCACTATTTCCGCTATCGTAAATGGTGGAAGATGCTTTACTTCCTCCATACAGACCCCTACAAACATGGAAAGGGACTACGAAGCAGCGTCGCACTTCTACTACGGCGACTTTTCAAGCCATGCGAGGTGCATAAGAAAATGGATGACATACGCAGACAATGGGACTGTGAAACGAGTCCACTTTGGGCAGACCACGATTACAAGCCAAACAAAGGAATACAGCCCAAAGAAAACTACGGGACACCTGTTCCTGTCCAGTTTGAAGGCTGCACATTAATGGGCGTAGCGCGCCCTGACGCTTATCTTCGTCACCTCTATGGGAATTATATGGAGATTCCAACGGAGATTCCAGAACAGAACTACCGGTATCTCGATTTAGAGAAGCCGTGGCAAAAATATGTAGATGAGCAGGCCCAAAAGAACAAAGGTGAGTCAAAATAGCATCAGCTAAACACCGCCAAAAGCCGATGCCCCCACATCAATTAGTTGAAGTGCCCCACATCGGTCAACCGATGTGGGGCACTTCGTTTTTGATGTTGTAGAGGCATCTCTTCCGACACACCCTCGTTCTTATAGAAGAAGATGCTTCTCATGAACGCCGTATTTTCCCAAATGTCTTCACGCTTACATATTTCCGCCAGAGATTCAACTTACGCTTCTGAGGCACGCCATGACGACGGATATACTCTTCCGCCCCTTCCAGCATACGCTGAGCGCACTTGCCGTCGTTGTAGGGATCATAGTTTTGAATAATCCATTGGCGGCGTTGTGTCAATCTCTCGTCAGAAAGAACCACATCGTAAGCCTCCAGCAGCAGCGCCGCGTCGTTAATATCTTTCCAATAAGGGTCTTTCGATACCGTATCAAGTGTTATGACAGGCTTGTCAAGCAACAACATCTCATAAATCGTTGAGGAAGTGTCGCTAATCATCACGTCAGCCATCAACATATACTTAGTCACAGCAAAATCTTCTTCGAAAATAATGTGCTGATACTGGCGAGCCAGCTCCTTATATTCATCCACCCACTCCTGACAAGTCAGAGGGTGCAGCTTAATGAGCAACAACACCTTTTTCTGCTCCACCAACTCAATGAGTGCTCGCTTGATTTTAGGCAAGGACGTCAAACGTGGTGAAAATGTCGGGGCATAGAGCACAATACGTTCACATCCGTGCTCGCGCAGCAACTGCGCCTTCTCCTCACGAAAGTCATCACGATGCCGGGCAATCCAGTCCTGACGTGTCCATCCCGTCTCCAATACTTCAAAGTCGCCGTATTTCCGCTGCAGCTTCTCAAACTCCTGCGTGAAATAAGGACCTTGAGTCATGTAGATATCAAAATAGTTGCGAATGTGGAACTGGTCACGCTTCTCCGCAGCATATCCATGGAAAATGCTGCATTTCACACCGCTTAAATAATAAGGAACGATATTGCCTGGAGCATACACCGCATCAGGATGGAAATCGTAAGCTTCCTGCATGGAGAACGTATAACGAACCTTGTCCTTCAACGGGAACTGAGGAATCTTCTTCTGATGCACATACCACAACACTTCATGTCCTCCCTGCCGATCAGCTTCCTCCTGCAAAGGGTTCAAGATATCAACAGCATATTTATTCTCACAGAAAAGTAAAACCTTCATCGCTAATCACTTTTTGAACAATTTTCCCCATATACGCTTCAGCGCAGAATCACGGTAAGCTTTCTGCACTTCAGGCAACACCTCACGATAATCCCTATGAGCATCAATAACCAAATTTCCATGCAGTGTAGGATTCTTCAGCGGAGTCATATAGTTGTCGCCGTACTGTACTCGCAAATACTCGTCCCAGCCTGCGGGAGCCGGCACTTTGATATCTTCAAAATCCAGCCATACCGTATCCTCATAAACACACTTACGGCAAGCCAAATCCCTGCCCGTAGTAGAGAGTTCACCCACAATCTCCGCTTCTGCCACGGGGAACTGACGATACAGATCCTCGGCCTCCTTGAAGATGTTTGCCCAACCGCGACGGGCAACCTCACGGCGAGCTTTCCACTTGCGGAACACTAAGCCCCAACGTCCAGAAAGGAGGATATTGGTATTCTTAGCCTTCAAAAAGCGAAGAATACGGCGCCCCTTCCGCATCGCATCATCTACACGCGAATCATTGTCAGGGATACCGTCAAGCGGGAACACATCAATAAATATACCTTGATGATACGGCTGAAAACAATCCGAAGGGCGTATAGCAGACGTTCCATCCATACGCAACTGTCCATGACTCCTGTAGTAGTCCTTGTCGGTATAGGCCGTCTGGTAGAAAAAAGGAGGTTGAAATGCTTCTGCTGCCACTTCTTGCAAACGGTCATAGTCCTCGCGCATCATGTTCACATCCACATCGTCATCCCAAGGAATAAACCCCTTATGCCTAACGGCGCCAAGCAAGGTTCCGCTATCCACCCAGCATCGCAAATGATAACGCTGGCACACTTCAATGAATTTCTGTAACAAATCCAACTGGACCTGCCAAAGGGGCAACAATTGCTCATCGAGCTGGTACCCTTCCTTTTCACTTATCTTATGCATCTTTCGCATTGTTTCATGGGTCATAGTTTCTTCAACCACTTACCCCACCGATTCTTCATTTTCTTCTCCCGGTAATACTGTTGTGCCTCTTGCAATCGCTCACGATAGTCATGACAAGTATCAATCATCATTCCTCCATGCAATGTAGGAACCATCATCGGCGTCATATAATCCTCGCCATAATGCACACGCAAGAATTCATCCCATCCAGCAGGAGCAGGCACTTTAAGATCTTCAAAATCCAGCCACACAGTATCTTCAAACACACTCTTCCGATATATCAGATCCTTGCCACAGAAAGACAGCATGCCTACTTGACTGGAAGTTGCTGCAGGGAACTGCCGATATCTATCATCTATCTCACGGAATAGGTTTTTCCAGCCCTTGCACGAAGCCATCCAGCACGCTCTCCATTTACGAGACATCGCTTTCAAGCTACCTTCTACCCACAGGTTTGCGTTCTTATACCGCAAAACACGTAACAAATGCTTATTCTTCCGCAAAACCGCATCCACACGAGCATCATTGGCAGGAATTCCATCCATCGGGAAGATGTCAATGAAGATGCCTTGGTGATAAGGCTCAAAACTATCCTCTGGACGAATGGCAGCCGTACCATCCATACGGAGCTGTGCATGACAACGATAATAATCCTTATCCGTATAGGCCGTTTGATAGAAGAAAGGAGGTTGAAAAGCCTCTGCTGCCACTTCTTGCAAACGGTCATAGTCCTCACGCATCATAGCCACGTCCACATCGTCATCCCAAGGGATATACCCCTTATGGCGTACTGCACCTAACAGAGTTCCTCCGTCCACCCAACAACGCAAATTGTATTGTTGGCACACCTCAATGAACTTTTGCAACAAGTCCAGTTGAACTTGCCAGAGAGGCAACAATTGCTCATTGAGCTGATACCCTTCTTTCTCTCTTATCTTGTGCATAATCCCTTGTTTTTGTGCAAAGTTACGAAAAAATCCAAACTCCTAACCCTTAACTCCTAACTTTTCCGTACCTTTGTCCACAAAACAACAAACAAGCAAATGAAAGACATGCTTAACTTCACGGTGGGTCCTGTCATGTCTTCTAGCTCAGTCAGAGCTATTGGACAAGAACAAGTGCCTTATTTCAGGACACCGGAGTTCTCTGAGATTATGTTTGAGAACGAGCGTCTGGTCAAGCGTTTTGCCCATGCACCAGAAGGTTCGCGCGCCGTGTTCCTGACAGGTTCCGGAACCGCATCAATGGAAGCAACCATCATCAATGTTTTATCTCCCAAAGACAAAGCCATCGTCGTCAACGGCGGTTCGTTTGGAGAGCGATTTGTTGAGTTGGTTCAACTGCATGGAATTGAACACCAAGAAATCAAGCTCCCGTTTGGCCATTCCCTCACCGCCGAGCATCTGGAGCCTTTAGCAGGGCAAGGATTCACAACGTTGGTCATCAACATGCACGAAACCTCTACAGGTGTTTTGTACGACATGGACATGGTAAGCCGCTTCTGCAAGGCGAACAACCTGCTCCTCATCGTCGATGCCATCAGCGCCTTCCTCGCCGATCCTTTCAACATGGAAGCCTTGGGAGCCGACATCATGATTACAGGTTCACAGAAGGCACTTGCCTGTCCTCCCGGCATTTCACTCATTGTCCTGTCCCCACGGGCTTTAGAGCGTGTAGCACAATCTGAGACCCGCTGCCTGTATCTGGATCTTAAAAGCGCACTGAAGAATGGCGAACGCGGACAGACTCCTTTCACTCCAGCCGTAGGAACACTGCTGCAAATCAACCAGAGACTGCGTGACATTGATGCAGCAGGAGGCGCAGAGCAAGAGATAGAACGGGTGAAGGCATTAGCAGCCGACTTCCGTCAGAAAGTGGCAAACCTTCCATTCGAGCTGTTCAGCCAGTCACCCTCCAACGCTGTCACATCGCTACATCCCGCCCATGTTTCAGCCTACGACATCTTCACCATCCTGAAAGACGAATACAATATCTGGATTTGTCCCAATGGTGGCGCTCTGCGCGATGAAGTATTCCGTGTAGGACACATCGGTGCGCTGACCCCTGCCGACAACACGACACTAATAGAAGCCATGCAAGACATGGAAAAACGAGGACTGTTAGGATGAAGAAAGTTATTACATACGGCACTTACGACCTGCTGCACTATGGCCACATCCGCCTCTTAGAGCGCGCCAAGGCATTGGGTGACTACCTCATTGTAGGAGTGACTGCCGACAGCTTTGATCAAGCCAGAGGCAAGCTGAACGTGCAGCAGTCACTCATGGAGCGCATTGAAGGAGTCCGTGCCACAGGCATAGCCGACGAAATCATCGTCGAGGAGTATGAAGGACAGAAAATCGACGACATCCGCCGTTTAGGAGTTGACATCTTCACGGTGGGCAGCGACTGGAAAGGCAAGTTCGACTACCTGAAGGAGTTCTGCGAAGTCGTCTATCTCGACCGCACACAAGGCATCTCCAGCACCGAGCTGCGCAGCGAGAGCCATTCACTCCGATTAGGCTTAGTGGGCGAATCCCCCATCCTCAACAAAGTGGAGCACGAGAGCCATTATGTGAACGGTTTGCAGATCAGTGGCGTGTGCACCGCCAACAGTTCCCGACTCTCCAAGACCCTGCAAGGCAAAGCGTTGCCCATAGAGCAACTCGACACCTTGATAGCGCAGAGCGACGCTCTCTACATCATCTCCAACCCACGGCTGCACTACCAGCACGTCAAACAAGCCTTGACGTGCGGCAAGCACGTCTTGTGCGAATCTCCCATCACCATCCATCCCGACCACCTCAAGGAACTAAGAGAGCTGGCCCAGAAGAACCACTGCATCTTGGCCGACTCGCTCAAGACCGCATTCTCCACGGCATATTCGCGCCTTGTGCTCTTAGCCAAGAGTGGCATCATCGGGCAAATCGTTTCCGTCGATTCCACTTGCACCAGCATGGCCGACCTTGCCACAGCCACAGAAGGCGACCTCAGCCTCATCTGGAACAGTATCAGCGCATGGGGCCCCACAGGACTTCTGCCCATTTTCCAGCTGCTCGGCACCGACTACAACAGCAAGACCATAGCCACCCACCTGATGGAAGGCTCCACCGACTTCGACACCTTCACCAAGATATCCTTTCTCTATCCCCACGCTGTCGCCTCCATGAAAGTGGGACAAGGAGTGAAGTCAGAAGGAGAATTGCTGGTGTCAGGCACAAAAGGCTACATCTACGTGCCAGCCCCTTGGTGGAAGACCGACTATTTTGAAGTGCGTTACGAGAACCCAGCCAACAACCGCCGTTACTTCTACCAGCTCGACGGCGAAGGCATCCGCTACGAGCTCGTCTCCTTCATGAAGGCCGTCCAGACAGGCACACCACTGAGCAGCTACATAGACGACACCCTCTCCAGCGCCATCGTATCCGTCATCAGCGATTTCTACCAACAAAAAGACACCGTACTCATCTAACCTTCAAACCTCAAACAGATGAATTGTTACATCAGCATAGATTCGCCCAATACGGCGAAACGTCACATCGACGAACTCATGAAGCAGATGCACTTCTGCGACCTCGCCATCCCCACCTGGAAAGGCAAGGTCGGCACCTACTTCCGCAAGCTCTTCAGCACCTTCAGTCTGCTGTTCAAGCTCCATCAAGGCGACGTGCTGCTCATTCAGTACCCCTTCAAAAAGTTCTATGTCATCCAGTGCCGCATCGCACGGTGGAAGGGAGCCAAAACCATCACTCTCATCCACGACCTGGGCACATTCCGCCGGCGCAAGCTCACGGCAGAGCAGGAAATCAAGCGCCTTTCCCATACCGATGTCATCATTGTCCACAACGCCAGCATGAACCAATGGCTCAAAGAGCATGGCTGCAAGGCACCCTTAGTCAACCTCGACATCTTCGACTATCTCTCGCCCGTACAGCCAACCCCTCATCAGCCCAACCCTAAGCCCACCGTCACCTTCGCAGGAGGCATCAGCCGCCGCAAGTGC
>AUXO010070431.1_pt1 | contig 15240 bp, 13 predicted proteins | sample 768731 | NCBI WGS metagenome assembly AUXO01 (sample SAMN02715735, study PRJNA202380) | gut metagenome | biome: sheep rumen | host: Ovis aries | place: New Zealand: Palmerston North
AAATAGTGAATATCAACCTGTTGAGCAACAGTCAACTGATGAATCTGGTTTGACAGAACCGCAAAGGTAAAATCTGCCAATGTAAACATTACACCACCCATAACTCCACCATAGGCGTTTTTGTGGTCATCTGTAATCTCAAGTGAGCAGATCGCTTCGTCTTCTGTCAGCTCATCCAATGTCACTCCAGTCATTACCGCATATTTGTCTTTGTAAAAGAATTCTCTTGCACTTTCGATATCTTCAAAATTTGCCATAAATATCTACCTAATATTAATTAGTTGTTCATCTATTATAAGTTTTTGAACAATTTTTTCAAAATTACAGTGTTCGTTTATTCCTTCTCATTTCGGCAAGTCTTTCAAAGTCCCCATGCTCAATCTCATTGGCCAATGTGGAAACTATACTGTCCTTTCTTTCAAGGAAATTAGGGCCTGACAAACTTGCGGAAACTGTATGATGTGTGATGAATGAACAGTCACATGTCAAATGTTCCACAAATGTTTTTAACTCAACAAGCATTTCCTTTTCACTGAGTGGTGTGAATTCACCCCTTTGAGCCTCCTCCAATAGAGGAGTTCCAGGAAACAGGGCCAAACCTCCAGTTCCAACAAGCATCGGGTCGCACTGGCTGAATATTTCAGCCGAATTGACTGCATGGTCATGGCTGTGTTCACGACCCGCAACACCATTTAAAAAACTCATCCAGAAATCGATTCCTGCATCCGTCAATTTCCCGCATTGCTCGATGATGTCTTCGGAAGCATATCCCTTATTTACCCTTTCAAGTGTCCAGTCATCACCGCTTTCAACACCCAGAGAGATTTCCCTTAAACCCAATTCCTTCAGATGTTCAAGTTCCTCAACGCTTTTATTTTTTAAATCAGACACCCTGGTTGCAGCATAGACATATTCCATTTCCGGCAAATACTCATTAATCTTTTCAAGTATTGGCCTTAACTTGTTATAAGTCATGACCAATGGGTTTGCTGACAATAGCTGAATGGTTTTTGAATGAGGGGCCACCTGAGCCAATTCCTTCAAGTCCTCCCCTATGATTTCCATTGAATGAGGTCTGAACCTTACATCCTTATACATTGTGCAGAACTTGCATCTGTTATGGGTACATCCCTGTGTAACCTGCAACAGAGGAAAGGTCGGCCAATAAGGATTTCTATATACTGGATCTGTAAAATGCATAATTATCACCTAATGTTTTTTAATGAATTCCTTTACCGCTTGCGCAACTTCATGAGGCATCTGCCTCCAAAGCGCATGAGTGGTGTTTGGAAAATCATCTTCAAGTACAAATATATCCTGAACGTTTTCTTTAATGTATTTGACTGCCTCAATTGAATACAACGGATTGTCAGGCATCAAATACAGGAAAGGTACTGTTATCTTTGACATTGCCGGACGCTGGTCCTGTCTGAAAAGGGAATACCAAAAACTTGCCATTGTAAACGGATTTATGGATTCGGCATAAAGTTTAGCCAGTTCATCCTGTTTTTCGGGAGGCAAATCTTTAAGGGCAGGGTCCATGATATTTTTTGTGATGTGAAATGCCGCTTTTCCGACATCATCATACATCCTGTCAAAGTCCCTCATGAAATCCTCATCACTCCATTTGCCCTGCGCAATGCCACCTTTCCAACCGTCATTTCTCATGTATGGGGACATGTCAGAGGCAACAATTCTTTTAAGGTTTTTGCATCCGAATTGATTAACATAACTGTAGATTGTGGCGGCACCCATGGAGTGGCCGATTACAGTCACATCATCAAGATTAAGGGATTCTATGATGCATTTCAAATCCCGACCCAATCTTTTGATGTTCATATGCACGGTTGACTTGTCGGAATCCCCATGACCTCTCTGGTCATAGGTTATGACCCGATATTCATCCCTGAATTCATCATAAAAATCCATATTATTCAAACGGTTGGAGTTAAGGCCATGTGCGAATATCAGTGCTTCACCTTCACCCTCATCATCAAAGCACAGTCTTATCCCATCGTCCACTGTCAAAAATTCCATACTTTAAGTTTATATCTTGTCTAAAAAATACTTTAGGAAATCTTTTAAAAGTCAAAGGCCAACATAAATACATGAGCGAATTAACATTTAAGATAGCCGAAAGAAATGATTCCGGTTTGATTCTGGAATACATCAAAAAGCTTGCAGATTATGAGCATCGCCTGGATGAAGTCATTGCAACCGAGAAAGATATTGAAAAATGGGTTTTTGATGAAAAGCAGGCGGAAGTGATTTTTGCACTTCTTGACGGAGATGTTATCGGTTTTGCACTTTACTTTTTAAGCTTTTCAACCTATATCGGCAATGTCAATATGCATTTGGAGGACCTTTTCATTGAGCCGGAATATCGCGGTAACGGCTATGGCAAGGCTCTTTTAAGGGAACTTGGAAAGATTGTTCTTGACCGTGGCTATGGTCGCTTTGAGTGGACATGCCTTTCATGGAACAAGCCAAGCATTGACTTTTACTTAAGCATTGGAGCAGAGATGAAGGATTGGGAGCTGTTCCATTTTAAGGGTGAAGCCCTCGAAAAATTCGTCAATGAACAATAATACTTAACAATCGTTATATTTATATACTATTTTTTAGAACATAATTGTATCGAACTACTAGGGAAAACCATGGACAAAAAAACAGGACTATTTTCAAATGCAGTAATATGGTTTGGAACAGCAATATCAGTATCCGAAATAGAAGCGGGAATAGGAATCGGAGCTGCATCATCACTAAACTCTCTATGGGTGCCCCTGGTACTTGGCCACATTTTGGGAGGAATCCTGCTATTTCTAATCGGATACATCGGAGCATCCGTCAGGCAAAACGCAATGGAGGTCACCTCAACAACCTACGGCAAATACGGAGCCAAGTTCTTTGCAATACTTAATGTGATGCAACTGGTTGCCTGGGTGGCCGTTTTGAACGCACAGGGCGCAACGGCACTAGCCAGTTTAAACCTGCCAATCTCATTTCCAATAACCTGCATAATGCTCGCCGCACTGATAGCATTATGGGTATATCTGGGCCTTCAGAGAGTATCAAAAATAACAACAGTAGTGATGACAATCCTTACGGCACTGCTCATAATAATTTCATTCCGCTTTTTGGGATTCGGTTCAAATGCAGCAGGCACACTAACCAGCAATTCCCTAGGATTCTGGAACATCTTTGAAATCTCAATAGCCATGCCGATTTCATGGCTTCCTGTAATTTCAGACTATACAAAGGATGTTGAAAAGCCTGTAAAGGCAACATTAGTATCCGCAATAGCATACAGCCTTGCAAGTCTCTGGATGTACTTTATAGGAATAGAAATTGCAAACATCGGAGCAAACTACACAATTGCACAGGCAATTCTGCTTGCAAATCTCGGAACAATCGGAATAATCATTGTAGTACTGTCAACAGTGACAACAAACTTTGTTGCGGCAAATTCCGCAGGAGAGTCATCAAAGGTAATCTACAACAAACTGAATCCAAAAGTCATAGGTGTAATCGTAAGTGCATTAAGTGCAATTTTGGCAATTTCCGGAATAATGGACCACTACATTGATTTTCTCTATCTAATAGCTTCAGTATTCGCCCCAATGGCTGCGGTACTGCTTGTAAACTATTACATTACAAAGGAAAATAATGAGGACAAAAACATAATGTACTGGAACATGTTTTCATGGCTGGCCGGTTTTATCGTTTATAATCTGACCGTCAGTCTGGACTCAATATTCTTAGGTCCCACACTGCTTGCAATTATCGTGTCAGCGGCGCTTGCCTATGTTCCGGGCTTAACTAACAGGTTTCATAAATAGCCTTCACTTTCAAAGTGTTGCTTAACTTTATCATAGAACTCATGGGATGAAAAACCGAAATCCTGATTGAAGGATTTGTATGCCAACTCCGAATCCTTCTTTAAATCAAATTCAAAATCAGGACACTTGGTGAAAAATTCCTTAAATGAGTTTATGGAATCCGGAAGCAAAGGAACCTCATCAAATGAAACCTTATCTATAATCATTTTCAGAGCCATTGAAAGTACAGAAAACTGAAGAGCAGTTGCATAGGCATCATAATACCTTTCATAATCCATATTCACATTGAAATAAATCATGAAATTCATCAGAACATGAGAAAGCCAGATTATGGAGTTTGGCTCGAACTTGTCCAGCTGCAAATCACTGAACTTGAAAATAAGACTTTCCAGATCTTTTTGACTGTTATCTTCACAATACTCTGCAAACTCCTCAAAAGAGTAGTTGGTCAAATATTTCTTATAAGCTTCCTTAATCTCCTCATCACAAGGATATTTTTCTATTTTTTTCAAATCTTTTTTCCTTAACACTTTCGGATAATTCAACATTTCATTAACTCACAGAATTGATTAAAAGTAATTATCTAATAATCTATAAGTACTCATTAAAATTTTTTTACAAAAAAAGTAAATAAAAATGTGAAAACAACCCTATAACTAAATAGGGTCATTTATCACATCTAATTTTGTCATACATTTTATTGAAATCAAATTTCAAATAAAAAGGCATATGTCCCACCCGCCTAACCCTAAATGATAATGAAAAAAACTTTTCATTATAATCGTGTTAACCAATCATTTGAAAATGCACATGGTCTCATCCCGGTTCATGTCATGATACAGTTCGGCCTTATCCTTATCAAAGTCGACTACATGCACCATTTCATAGATATCCTCTCCCAAATTAGGATTTATATCCTTCAGTATGTTCGGACGGTCAAAGAGCATGTCTTTGTTGAATTCCAGCCTTTTCTCGTTTTCAAATAATGCACCGTAATATATTTCAGCCTCAACCAAATCCTGGAACATGTGACTTCCAAAGGACAATTCAGGCATATATCCGATTTCACTATATGATTCCTCAATGATAGCATTGAAATGACTGATATCCGCAAATACCACAGGAATACCCAATTCAGGTGAAGAGGTACCTATTCTTCCAGGAACTATTAAAATAGCCGTTTTATCATTATCCTTCAAATAGGCATTAACATCACTGATGATTCTTGATATCGAGCTTTTCTGAGCATAAGGATATTCATAATACATGTGAGGATTAACATAGCAAATCGTGTCGATTTCAACTTTTCGTGACATTCCCATTGAAGCCTCCATGATATGGAAGAATACATCTTCACCTTCAGGCATTTCAATAGATTCATTGTTTGTTGAAACCTGAAGGGGACGGCACTGCAGCAGATTAATATTGAATGACTTGTTCTCACCAACATTGACCGTATATTCAATGTCAACAGGATAGTCATATGCAGTTTCCAAAGTGTTTAGAATCAATTTCATATCATCAATGAACTCCTGATTCTTGACAAGTCCCTCACAGTTGACAAAGACGATTTCACGGCGTTGTCCACGGTCACGAAACATTCTTTCGGCTTCACGGTCATGTTCAACAAGAACATTTTTGGCATACCTTGGAACCACACTCAAACCGTCATCCACCGGAACATCATGCAGACTAATGTTTTCCAGGTCAATGACATCCAGATAGTGCTGGGAATACCTGTGCTTTTCCTTAATATCCTTATTCATTGTCACTTCTGGCTTATCGAGATTTATGATTCTAGGATAATCCTTTTTGGTCCTGTCAACCGCTTTTGTACCAAGACCCATTACAAGTCTCAGCATTCCTTTGCTGTTGTCCATGTCCGGAAGCGGAGAATATGGACTGTATGAAAATCCAACACCTGCCGCTGTTGGGAAGAAGTAATCACCGCAATAGGATCCTGAAACCCTCTGAACCAGAAGCGCCATCTGTTCGTCTGTATCATCCAAACCGTTCAGTTTCCTATATTCCAAAGCGGAGATGTTCATTGTACTTGAATAGACAATTTTCACCGCTTCCTCAAAGGCCTCAAGACGCTCTTCAAGGCTTCCTCTGTTTACACAGAAAACAGATTCATATTTTCCGGCAAAAGCATTGCCATAACCGTCTTCAAGAAAACTACTTGAACGGACAATGATAGGGTTTTGACCGAAATAATCAAGTATCTGTATGAATCCCTTTTTGATTTCATCGGAAAAAACACCATTCTTAAGGGCTTCCTCCAACTTTTTACCGTATTCATAATAGCCTTCAGGAGTTCTCTGATTTACCCTCAAATCCCACAGGTCATTTGAAACGATATAAGTGTAGAACAAGTCTGAACCTATATAAAATGAATCATCCGGTTCAAAAGTTTCATTATATAGTTCAGGACAGTTCTTTTCAATGATTTTTCTTGCAAGAAGCATACCACAGGTCTTACCACCCACCAGTCCGCTTCCTATACGACGGTCATAAATTGTGAGATAATCTTCAAAGGTAAAGTATTCCTTGATTTTGGAAAGCATCCTCTCATCCTTGGTCATCATAAGCTCACAAATCTTATCGCATTCCTCATCAATATTTTTGCCCTCAGCATATTCCCGTCTGATTTGAAGCATGTATCGCTCCCAACTGTCCAGAGTTTGTCCGTTCTGATAGATTTCTGAATTGATGGTCTTGTAATATCTGCTGAGTTCCTGGCCATCCTGAAGCACCTTAACCGAACCGGTCTTCAGATTTAACTTATGTCCTAAAAACATGGTCTGGGAGTACCGGTTCCATACCTTCAATGGAGAGAAATAGACCTCATCAGGAGAATTGGAGTACACATTCAAGAACAGCTGTGTTGTTTCACGAATTTTGGCTATAGCATCATAAGAATGTCTTCCACGGATGATTGGGAAGTATGCTATGGTATCCAGCTGGAACAGAAATGGGCAGGTAACCTTAAAGAAATTACCCATCATCAAATCTGTTGACCATACCGCCTGAAGATCACTTAGGCAATCGAAAACATAAAATGCATCATACCCTTCCTTTTCAATGATTCTGTGAACTTCCAGAGTGAATGTTTCAAATTGATTATATGGATTCACCTTATAGATCTTAATCCCGTCACGCTCAATCATGGAAAACTCATTGTCAGGATTGTTTTCTTCAATCTCAAGCAATCTGAAATCTTCGTCAGTCATTTCTATCAGAGGATGATGATTAGCGAACCGAATGTAAATCAAGTTCCTGTTATCTTCCTTTGCCTGTTTAACATAAGGGTCAACAAAATAGGAAAACTCGTTTAAATTTGTAACATTCCACACTACATTGTCCCCTAAACGAATATTGTCTAAAGCCTTATCAAGACCGGGAATTCCTGATTTGGCCCTTTCAAACGCTACCATACTACTTTCTCCTAAAATTGTTTTAATTAACCTCTCACCATTGGCACACCAGTTAACTGTGAAGCCTCCATAGTCAAAGCAACAAGGTCCTGACGTTCAAGGTTTTCTATATCTGTATTACCTGCCTGCTGAGTCAGGAAGGTCACTTCCTGAGTCATGGCCTCAATATAATTTGCCACCTGCTGACCTTTTCTTATAGGGTCCAGTCTTCTTCTAAGCATTCTGTCCTGTGTTGCAATTCCTTTAGGACAAATGCCCTCGGAACATGACTGACAAACCTTACAACCTATTGAAATCAAAGCGGAAGTTGCAATGTATACTGCATCAGCACCTAAAGCAATAGCCTTTGCCACATCAGCACCGGACCTTATGCCTCCTGCCGCTACAAGACTGACCTCACTTCTAAGATTAATGTCCTTTAAAGCATCATCTGCCTTCACAATTGCCTCTATGGTAGGGATACCTGCATGTTCAGTAACCACTTCAGGTCCTGCACCGGTTCCTCCCTGCATTCCATCAACCACAATAATGTCTGCACCTGCCTTAGCTGCAATCTTGACATCCTGTTCCACCCTACCGGATGCAAATTTTACAATTATCGGAACTTTCCAGTCAGTGATTTCCCTTAACTGGTCGATTTTCATTCCCAGATCTTCAGGACCGACAATGTCCATGTGTCTTGCAGGACTTAAAGCTGAAGTACCTTCAGGAATATTACGAACACGGGCAACCTCTGCAGTCACCTTATGGGAAAGAAGGTGTCCTCCCATACCGGATTTTGCACCCTGACCTATTTTTATTTCAACAGCTTCGGCATTGTTAAGGTAACTTGCAGAAACACCAAAACGACCAGATGCATATTGTGCAATCAGCTTATCAGCATAATGACGCTCTTCGGGAAGCATTCCTCCCTCACCGGTGTTGGTGATTGTACCTACTTTACTGCTTCCAATTGCCAGTGCCATCTTTGCCTCTTTGCTTAATGCACCAAATGACATTGCCCCAATCATGATTGGAGTATCAATCTCAATTGGGTTTTCAGCAAACCTGTCACCAAGAACAACTGAAGTCTTGCAGGTTTCCCTGTAGGAATCAATAGGAGGTCTTGACACCTGTGCCGGAAGTAAACTCAAATCATCGAATGATGGAATTTTCCTTGTCAATCCGCAACCACGCACCTTATATGACCCGCTTTGGCTTTTACGTTTAATTTCAACCATTGTTGAATTTGACCATATTCCTCTTCCCTCATCTGCAAGAGGCCTGACGTATATTGCATGTGTGGGACACATCTCCTCACAGATTTTACATCCAACACAGTTTTCCTGATACAGTGGTAACGGCTCGTCATTGATTACCTCATAAACATCGTGAGGACAATTTGAATAGCAGCTGTAACAGTTTTTACATGCATCGTGTTTAGGATTGTCACATAAATACCAGCAGCAACCCGGCCTGTCATTACTCTGTTTACATATCTCAATCTTTCTTTCAACAGTAAATGACATTATTCCACCTCCCTTAATGCTTTAAATACCGGACAAACAGAATATTTTGTTCCTCCAGATTTAATAACCTCATCAATACCGTTGGTTATCTTTGCATAAGGTTTCCAGGCCAAATGATCATGCTTATCAACAATGAGCGCATCAGTTACGATTTTATTAGTGAGAAGATAATCGAGTAATGTGGTGACAATGGAACCGTCCTGACCCTGAGTATGTTTCAGGGATTTGACTGAAAGAACTTTAATGTAATCACCAATTACTTTTGAATTGTCATTTCTCAAATCTTTCGGTATGAATGTTCTTGGACAAACTGCAAAGCATGCATGACAGTCATCTGGACATTCTCCTTTCATTATTGGTTTTGTATCATCGATTTTTATCAGATTTTCAGGACATGCATACTCGCATGCTCCACACAGTACACATGCTCCAACATCGATGACGTTTGATTTCAAATCCAAGAAATGGGATTGGGAAATCTCACTTGCAATTGAATCATCGGATTTTTCCCTTTGATATAAAACAGGCCTTGCCAAAAACTCCCTTCTTTCAACATATTCAAGATTCTTGTTTATTTTACTCTCAGCAATTCTGTTTAACAGCTTGAATTGTGATTCGCTGAATTCTTTAGATTCAATGAATTCCTGCTTTAATGCTCCCTCAACGATTTCAGCGCCTTTTTTGCTTCTTACAATCAATGTGGACCATCCCTCTTCTGACCCGATTGACCCAATTGAAATGTCTGAGGTTTCAGAGGTTAACTCAACACATATATTGCAGTTTTTCCTGATTATCCTTTTGGCAACGGAAAGGGGAATTTTAACAGTTTGTTTGGTTTTCAGTGTTAAGTCCACAAATCCCTTTTCAATCCTGAATTTATCAATATCATCCATTGTCAAGTCATACTCCTTCAGGAGATTGACGAAGTATTTATATGAAAAGTTCTCCATACAAAACAGACCCAGTTTAACATCAATAGGGCTATCTGTATATGACTGTAGTTTGGATGCTGCCATAATCTCACATGGTGTTCCAACCATTGCTATTCTACGTTCACTCATTTTCACTAGCTCCTATTGCATATTAACGATTTTTTTGAAACTTGTATAATTCTCATCGGTTAGGTCAAAACCATATTCGGTTAAAATTTCTTTTAACTCATTCAAATCTTCGGGAGTGGTTTCTTGCATAACCGCATTTTTTCCTAAGCTTTTAACGTCTCCAAGAACAAATATTGTTCCTCTCATGATTGATTCACCAACATCATCGGTTACATCGCCCAGGATTATTAGTCTACCGCCCATCATGAGCAGCCCGGTCATATAACCACTGTTACCACCGATTATCACGGTTCCGCCTTTCATGATTTCCCCAGTTCTTGAACCGGTGTTTCCTTTAACAATTACGGTTCCGCCATAGATGCCCTGTCCTGCACCGTCACCTGCGGTACCTTCAATGATCAGTTCACCCTCAGTCATGTTGTCTCCGGCAAACCAGCCTGCATTACCTGTGATGTGTATTCTTGGACCATTAACCATTGTTCCAACAAAATAGCCTGCAGAACCGTTAATTTCAATATCAACATCTTCGCTTAAACCTGCACAGATATTATGCTCTGATTCTGGATTGTCAATAATGAGTTTATCATTAGAGATTGCATGTTGTTTTATGGTACGGTTTAACTCCTTTACATCCATTTCTTTAGCATCAATAACATATTCATCCATGAACAATCCCCCTATATTGTGTAAGCCCTTGTTTCGCCAGGAGCAATTTGTTCAATCTCATCTGAATCTGTAACATCATGCAATGCCATTTCCTCTGAAGCAACTGCAAAAATATCTTCAGTTTCCACCATTACCCCTGGCCTTAAACCAAGCTTGTCCTTTGCAATGCCTATACCGTTAGGTGTTCCCACCAATATTGAAAACGGTCCATCCAAATCGATCACTGCCTGCTCCAGTGCCTCTTCCAGTTTATATCCTTCATTAAGTTTGTCTGCCATATAATGAACGATGCACTCTGTATCGTTGAATGATTCAAAAGTATGGCCTTTGCGCTCTAGTGGATCCCTGATTTTCCAGTAGTTGGTGATTTGACCGTTATGGACAACAGTGATATCCGGAATAATATAGCTTTGATAAGGGTGTGCATGGTAGCGATCCACTCCGCTTTCGGTTGCAAAACGTGTATGTCCGATTCCATGTGTTCCCATCCTGCTTGAAACATCAAAACGTTGGGCGATGTCTTTTACTTTTCCAACATCCTTTATCATTTCAAAAGAATGGGAACCGTTGATGACCCTTACATTATCCAGCTCATCAATCTCCTCTATGTATGGTTTTAAAAGGGAATACTCATCCAATGCAATTTTACACTTATATACATCTGAATCCCCTACAGACTCAACTAGTTGCTCTTCAAATACCTGTGTAATCTGATTTAACAATGATTTTAAATTTTCTAATGTGCCTCTTTTCCTTTCAACTTGAATGTTTAACTGATAATAGTTATCAGGGAAATCTAAACTCCCATATAATGCATAACCTGCTGAATCCGGACCCCTGTGTTGTAATGATTCAAGCATTGAGGTTAATGATTCGCCTATCGGGTGAGTTTTTTTGTCCTTGTATATTACACCTGCTATTCCACACATTTTTTCTACACCTCCAAAATTGGGAATATCATCATATGCCTTTAATAATGATTAAAATTGTACCATATGCCATTTAATAAATAAAAATCTTGAAAAGTTATACTATATGCCTAATAAATTACATCATATGCCTTTTAAAAATATAATTTATAATTTCAAATAAGTTTCATCAATCTCTGAAAGTTTAAATTAATTGACGGTCAAATAAATGATTGACCGCCAATATACTCAAAGAAATAATCTAAACATTCAGGTACTCATCTCTTTCATAGTCGAATACCTGTATTCTGTAAGCATCCCATTCCGCTCTTTTGATATTGTAGAATTGATTGAATACTTTTTCTCCTAAAGCATCTTTAACTACTTCATCTTTCTCTAATGCATGGTATGCTTCCCAGAGACTTGTCGGTAAACTGTTTATTCCTTTTTCTGCAATTTCATCTTCAGAAAATGCAAAGAGGTTCTCTTCAGTAGGTTCACCAGGATCTATTTTATTGTCCATACCGTCCAATCCTGCTTCAAGAAGCACTGCAAATGCAAGGTATGGATTACATGATGGGTCAGCGGATCTGCATTCGATTCTTGTTCCTAATCCACGGGATGCAGGAATTCTTAGTAATGTTGACCTGTTTTTAAATCCGTAAGCAATGTAGCATGGTGCTTCATAACCTGGCACGAGACGTTTGTATGAGTTTACTGTTGGAGACAAGATTGATGATAATGCAGGAGCATGTTTTAATAATCCTCCAATGAAGTATAATGCTTCCTGTGAAATTTGAGTCTCAGTGTCTGGGTCGTAGAATATGTTTTCCCCATCTTTAAATAGACTTTGGTTACAGTGCATACCACTTCCGTTGATTCCAAGGAAAGGTTTTGGCATGAATGTTGCTTTGAAACCGAGGTTGTTGACTACAGCTTTTACTGCTTCTTTAAATGTAATTACTGCATCTGCTGTTTTTAATGCATCTGCATACTTGAAGTCCACTTCATGCTGACCTGCAGCCACTTCGTGGTGGCTTACTTCCACATCGAAGTCAAGTTTCTCTAAACCTAATACGATTTCCCTTCTGATATCGGTACCTTTGTCTAATGGTTCAACATCGAAGTATTCAGCCTCATCCGCAGGCACGTAATTGCCGTTTTCATCTTTTGTTATAATAAAAAATTCTGGTTCAGGACCCATGTTGAACTGGTATCCTCTTTTTTCTGCTAATTTTAATGATTTTTTAAGTATTCCCCTTGGGTCTCCATCATATGGTTTTCCTTCTGTTGTGAAAATGTCACAAATAAATCTACTAGTACCTTTTACTTCAGGTCTCCATGGTATTGTTGAAAAGGTGTCAATATCTGGTTTTGCCAGTAAGTCACTGTCGTTAATTGAAGCAAGTCCTGCAACGGATGATCCGTCAAATAATAATCCGTCATTTACTATGTCTTCAACGTCGTCTGCTTTTTTGAGTGGTACTGCCATGCTTTTCGGTAGTCCATGTAGGTCTGAAAATTGTAGTTTTAAAAATTTTATATCATTTTCATCGATTGTTTTTATAATTTGGTCTAATTTTTTGTCTTTTGTGGACATTTTTTCACATCCCTTTGAGTATTTTTTCCATTTTACTGAAAAATTGGAAAAATGGAAAACCATTTTGACTAAATTATTTCAATAAAATATTTAGTCGGAAGGAAGTTTCCTTCCTACTACTAAATATTGACAATAGAATATATAAATGTTTTGAAAAACATGGAAATATGTAGACTAATTTGAACGTTTACTATTATTATAGAAAAAATTATCAGATTAGTATAGAAAAGTACAAGTGAATCATTTAAAAAAAAATAGAATGATGAAACCCCCAATGAAAATCATCCTTTAATCTTAGTTAGAATTCCACTAAACAGAAGAATTACAACCATTATAATAATATATACCATCATTTCAAAAGTATTTATCTCAATAAATAGATTATATATTCCAATCAACCATATCATCATTAAAAAGCAAGGCAGGACATATTTAACTATGAGTTTCCAGGTTCTACCTATTTTGAATCGGCTGTTTTCATTGAGTTTAGCTATCAACAAATCAACATCATATAACCATGTGAAGATGATACATTGAATCACAATTAATAACATTATTCCAAACTCATTCACAAAAGTGTCAACAACATCAAGAAGATAACTGCTGATTCCTGTTGTAAAAATTAATGAAAGTGCACAGCCTATTACTGAAAGAAATGTTACGGTTTTCTTACGTGACCAATTCAATTTTTCTTCTGTTGAACTTACCATAGGTTCTATTATTCCAACGGCAGATGTGATTCCTGCAAACAATATTGCCAAAAACAGCAAGGGTGCCAAGACATGCCCTATCGAACCCATTACATTGAAAATTGTTGGGAAAACAACAAATATCAGTCCGGTACCCTCACTAACCAGCTGAACCATTGGAATTCCTGTTGTAGATGACATGAACCCCAAAATTGAAAATATTCCAAATGCAGTGAAAACCTCAAATGCCGAATTTGCAAAAACAACCAGCAGCACATTGTCGATTATCTTTGAGTCTTCAGGCAGGTAACTGGCATAAGTTAACGCAATTGCCTGACCCATACTCAATGAGAAAAGAATCTGGGAAAATGCCGCAAGCCAAATATTGATGTCGGTTAATTTGGTCCAGTCCGGTTGCAGCAATGCTTGAATGCCGACGCCGGCTCCAGGCAGAGTAAATGCATAGATTACAATTCCTGCCATGAGAACAAATAATGCAGGTATTAGAATCCTTGAAATTTTACCGATTCCCTCGTTTAAGTCCCTGTGAGATATGAACCATATAATCGCCCATATTACAAAAACTCCTATTGCAGTAGGAACTATGAAAGATCCCAAATTTGACAGATTGGAACTTCCACCAACGTTATTGACAAAATACAATGCGGAATCCATTGAAGCTTTTGCTAAAAAAGCCAGTGAACTTGGAGACATAAAATATTACATACACACTGCAGGCGCATCACCAAACCAGGCAAGCCCAGAACATATCATAAACCTTGATCTTGTTGCAACATCAGTTGCAATAGACATATTCGGAAAATACATGGCCAAAGGTGGTGCGGGACTCATCATATCAAGCCAAACCGGATACATGATGGACATTCCGGCAGAAATAGAAAATCAAATCGCATTAGCATCAACTGATGAGTTAAAAGATTTGGATTTCATTAAAAATGATGCAATGGTCAACTCAGGTGTTGCATATGTGGTTGCAAAAAGAGCAAACCATCTGAAAGTCAGAACCGCAGCCGCAACAACATGGGCAGACAGAGGCGCCAGGATAAACTCCATCTCACCTGGAATAATTGTCACTCCACTTGCTTATGATGAATTTGCATCAGCAGGAGATGCATATCAGGAAATGATCAATTCTTCCCCTGCAAAAAGAGTGGGAACATCAGAAGAAATTGCAAGAGCCGCAGAATTCCTATTAAATGATGATTCATCATTCATTACCGGAATTGACTTATTGGTTGATGGTGGAGTAATAGCTTCACTGTCAAGCGGAAGATACTCATTAGAACTTCAATAGATTTAAAAAATAACATTGACCGTCAGGTTGATGTTAATTTACACTTTTTCTTTTTAAAATTAAATAAAAAATTCTTTAATTATAGCAAGTATCTGAAAAAAATAAGAATTTGCTAATAATTATATAACTAATTATTAGCCGTTAAAACTAAAAGAAACAAGGAAATCTATACGATTCCTTGTGCGTTCATTGCGTCAACTACTTTCTTGAATCCTGC
>AUXO010167035.1_pt1 | contig 15238 bp, 13 predicted proteins | sample 768731 | NCBI WGS metagenome assembly AUXO01 (sample SAMN02715735, study PRJNA202380) | gut metagenome | biome: sheep rumen | host: Ovis aries | place: New Zealand: Palmerston North
TTATCTTTTATCTCAGGAGCTGAAGGCTGGATAATTGGAGAATTCTCGTTTATTCTTGATGGCCCAAAAATATATGATGGAACTTCTGTTTTAACAGTTTCTGGCTGTGTGGAAGGTTTGTATTCTGTTGAAGCTTGTTCTTCAATTTGACTCTGAATTGTTTGTTGAACATATTGAGGTTCAGGCTTTTGTTCTTCAGATTGAGATGAAATTCCTGAAGAATTTTGAGCTTTTAATTCTTCAACAGAAATACCTAGTTTTTTGGCTTTTTTAGCAAGATATCTTTCATACAAATCAGGATTCATTTTGCACCTCAGAATTTTCTTCAGCTTCTTTTTTATAATGACATTTAATGCTTGAACAAGCTATTGTTGTTCCTTTTTTTAATACTTTTTTAACAAGCAAAGAACCGCATTCAGGGCAGGTTTCGCCTGTCGGTTCGTTCCATAATGTAAAGTCGCAATTAGGATATTTGTTGCAGCCGTAGAATACCGTTCCTCGTTTTGATTTTCTCTCGACTATAATGCCTTCGCCGCATTTCGGACATTTTACTCCCGTTGATTTGTGGTATGGTTTTCTGTTTTTGCATTCGGAGTTTGTGCATTCCATATATTTTCCGTATGGACCGGTTTTAAATATCATATCTGATCCGCATTTTTCGCATTTTTCTTCGCAAACTTCCGGTTCTTGAGATTCTGTATCTTCACTATTTTCCTCTGATAATGCATTTAAAGACATCATAGTTTTGCAGTCAGGAAATCCCGAACAACCCAAAAATTGAGAGCCGAATTTGCTGGTTCTCAAAACCATTGGTTTTCCACAATTAGGACACTTTATTTTACTTTCAATCTTCACTCGTTCTGAATTTTGCAAAGCCTTATCAACTTCCTGAATAAATGGGGCATAAAAATCCGAAAGAACTTTGTTCCAAACAGCTTTTTTTTCTGCAATTTGGTCTAATTTAGTTTCCATACCGGCGGTAAATTTATAGTCCATAATATCTGCAAACTGTGCGCACAACTGTTTAGATACTGTTCTACCTAAAAGTGTTGGATGAAGCGCTTTATCTTTCTTTTCAACATATTTACGTGTTTGAATAACGGTAATAATTGTTGCATAAGTAGATGGACGACCTATACCGTGCTCCTCCAAGGCTTTAACTAAGGATGCTTCATTATACCTTGGTGGCGGTTGTGTAAAGTGTTGTTTTGGATTAACTTTTTTGCAGGTAACTTTATCGCCTTTATTTAAGTCCGGAATTTTTGCATCATCTGCTTTTTCTTCATCTTCAGTATCGTTGTACAACTTTAAAAAGCCGTCAAATGTAACTTTGCTTGTGCCTGCTTTCAGCGTGTAATCTCCGGCTTTAATTTCAAGAGATTTGTTTGCAACTTCTGCATTTGCCATTTGAGATGACATAAATTTATCCCAAATAAGCTTGTATAATTTGTATTGATCGTTATCCAAATATTGCTTAATACTTTCGGGGGTTCTTTCAGGGTATGAAGGACGGATTGCTTCGTGCGCATCCTGAACATTTTGTTTGCCTTTAACATAAATATTTGGAGTTTCCGGGTAATATTTTTCTCCATAATTATTCAAGATAAAATCTTTTGCCATGTTTTGCGCATCATCAGAAACACGAACGCTATCTGTTCTCATATAAGTAATCAAACCTACAGGAGTGCCGTCAATTTCCATACCTTCATAGAGTTTTTGTGCAACCTGCATTGTCTTTTGAACACCAAAGCCGAGTTTTGAACTTGCTGCACGTTGCAGAGTTGACGTTATAAAAGGTGCAGTCGGCTTACGTTTCATTGTTTTTTGAGTAACTTTTGAAATTTCAAATTCTCTTCCGGCTTCGCTCAAGTAATCAACAATTTTTTGTGCTTCTTCTTGATTTGGAACATTTTTTTCAATAGGCTTGTCTTTAATTTTTGAAACTTCAGCTTCAAACACTTTTCCGTCTTTTTCCAAATCTGCATGAATTGACCAATATTCCTGTGGTACAAAAGCTTCTATTTCTTCTTCTCTTTCGCATATCATACGCAAAGCAACAGATTGTACACGACCGGCAGAAAGGTTTCTGTTTCCGATTTGTTTCCAAAGTACAGGACTGAGTTTAAAACCTACGAGTTTATCCAAAATTTGCCTTGTTTGTTGAGCTTGAACCATATCCATATCAATGGTTCTGGGGTTCTCAACGGAATATTTTACGGCTTTTGGGGTAATTTCGTTGAAAACAATTCTCAAAATCTTTTCATCAGGGACTTTCAACAATTGGCGAACATGCCATGCAATAGCTTCTCCCTCACGGTCAGGGTCTGATGCAAGGTAAATTTTATCAACTTTTTTTGCAAGATCGTTTAATTTTTTTACGACAGCTTGCTTACCCGGAATAATTTCAAATTTAGGCTCAAAATTATTATTAACATCAAAGCCTAAATTTTGTGTAGCAGGATCTTTTGCAGGCAAATTTCTAACATGCCCAAAACTTGCTTCTATTTGAAAACTATCTCCCAATATCTTCTTAATAGTCTTTGATTTTGCAGGAGACTCAACTATTACCAGTGATTTTTCTTTTTTTGCTGCTTCTGCCATTATATTTTTCTATACCTGTCCCCGTCTACCTGTTTAATTATCCCTTTAAGCTCCAATGTTGTCAAGTACATCAATAAATTATCAGTGCTTAATCTTGTAAATGCCTGAAGTTCGTCAAAACTTTTGTCTTCAATTTCTAAGGCTTCATATATTTTTTGTTCATCTTCACTCAAATCAACATCTGAAAATAGAGATTGCTGCTCTAATTTAATTTCCCATCCTAAAGCTTCCAATATGTCGTCAGCGCAAGTAATTAAAGAAGCTCCGTTTTTCAAAAGCTTGTAAATCCCTTCAGTATTTGGATTTGTGATTAATCCCGGAAGACACATCAACTCTCTGCCCTGTTCAAGTGTCAAATTTGCCGTAATTAACGCTCCGCTTTTTAAAGAGGCTTCCGCAACAAGCGTTCCGAAAGAGAGCCCCGAAACAATCCTGTTTCTAAGTGGAAATCTAAACGGCATCGGCTGAAATGTCGGAAAATATTCCGAAACAACCGCACCGTAACCATCTTCAATTTGTTTATATAAATCTTTATTTGATGTCGGATATGTAAAATCAAATCCGCTTGCGATGACACCTATTGTTTTTAATCCGTTAGATATAGCAGCCTTATGTGCTGTTGTATCAATACCAGATGCGAGACCAGAAACTATACAAATGTCTGTATTTTGTAATTCTCCAATAATTTTTGCCAAGGCGTCTTTGGCATAACTTGTCGCCCTGCGTGAACCAACAACTGCAAGTGTTTTGTCTAAATTACAAGCTGATAAATTTCCTTTATAATAAAGAACCGCAGGAGGATCTGAAATATTTTTCAACATATAAGGATATTTCTCATCATCATATGTAAGATAAGAAATTCCTCTATTTTCAACTTCTTGTAAAACTTTATCAGGATCAACTTTATCCCTCAAGCGTAAATATTTTTCTGCAGTTTTTATATTTAAACTGTCAATTCCTGATAAATTATTTGCATAAAAAGCATCTTCAATATTCCCAAAATAATTGTACAGTTTTATTATAAAAGAACTGCTTATTTCTTCTATTGATGATAAAGCTATCCAATATTTATGCATTTTCTTTTTTCTTTATTCTCTCAACTAAATCTTTTACTTTTTTAGCTTCTTCTTTTGGAATATCAAATTTTGAGTAATCTTCCAAATATTCTATTGCATCTTCATAATCGCCTCTTGCAAAGAACAAAATCCCAACTTTTTTGTACGCTGGAGAAAAAGCGTCGTTGTGCGCAATTGTTTTTAAATAATTTGAAATAGCTTTGTCGATTTCGTCATTAGCTTCGTATGCCTGAGCCAAAGCGTAATACAACAGAGGATTTTCGGATTTGTACTCCAATACATTTTCAAAATTTTCTATTGCGCAATCGTAATTCCCTAATTCAAAATGCACTCTCGCTAAATCGTAATAAACATCATAGTTTTCAGGTTGTTTTTCTAAAATATGTTCAAGTTCGTCTATAGCGAGATCTAATTTTGCATCTTCCATATAAAATCTGGCCAAATAATGACGGAAAACAAGATTGTCAGGCAATTCATATATCCCCTGAGTCATTAATTCAATCCCGCTTCCCATATCCTTTTGTTTGTAATATATATCTGCTAAATTGATATAAACTTGTGGAATTTTTGGATTTAATTCTTGTGACTTTAAATAATTTTTTTCTGCTTTTTCATCGTCACCGAGATTTGCATAACACAGACCTATGTTGTTATAAATTTCTGCATTATCACCTTCGGTTTCCAAAACAGAACTGAATGCATCTATTGCATCTTTATACTTTCCGTCTTTATATAAATCAAGTGCTCTTTTTATTTTTTCTTCGCTCATTATAACCCTAGTCCTATACCTTCTTTGTCGTTACCATTGTCCCCTGAGCCTACGTTTTTAATAACCGTTCTTGTATTACCTGTAGCTTCAAAAGCTTTAGGTTTCATTATCATTTTTATTTTATCGGCAAATATTGTTCTTACTCCCTGAGTTATGCTGGAACGACCTGAAAAGTATATTTCATTTGGCTTACCTTTTGCGTTTGGAAATACGGAAATCTTAGGACCTGTAGCATAATAATCCTGATACCAAACTTGGACATTTCCGGATGCATTAAATACATCTTTATTCTGAGCATATTCTTGTCTGTTTGATTTTAATACAAGTTTTGTACCATCATCCATTATTACATTTGATGTTGTATTTCCGTTTGCAGTTACAACATTTGTGGATGCATTATAATAAAATCTGTCGGCAAATGATTCATTACCTTCTTGTTCTTTTATTCGTGCATTTCCTATTAATTCCAAATCTTTTAAATCACCGTTTTTGTCGGTTTTTATTATAGCTTTATTAGAAAAAGTTTCCAAATCTTTATATGTAATTGTAACAGCACCATCAGCAACCATTACTCCTGATTTTGTGTCGTATTCTTGTTCATTAGAGTTTATAACTATTATAGGAATTTTTCCGTCGAAAACGATAGATTGCGTGTCACCTTCAGCTTTAACAACTTTTGTTATTAAAGATAATTTTAAAATATTAGCTTTAACCTCACGTTTCTTATTTTTTTTGATTTCAAAAGCATATGGTTTGTCATAAAATGTTGCTGTATCAAGCTTGTCTCCTCCTTTGATGCTAACATCAGCCGAATCGCCCACAACTTTCATATCATCAACTGTAACTTTAACGTCACCGTCAAATTTAATCTTGTTTTCATCTTCAGAGTAGCTCTGTGTTTTTGATTCAATAACCAAATCAGAAGCTTGTACATATATTCCTGCGGCAAATAGCGCTATTACTAAAGCTAAAAATATCTTTTTCACTTTTTCTCCTCGTATATTTTTGATACAACTTGACCTTTAAGTTTAAATTTATTGTAATCTGGACTTATTTCCATTTCTTCAGCAGTCGCAATAAATTCTTTATTTCTTGAAACTTTGACGTTTCCTTTTACTTTTATAGGTAAATCTGTGCCTGACCATTCTACTCTGTTGGCTTTTAATGTAGTGAGATCTTTCATAACAATAAATGTATCTTCATAAAGAATTATTTGTTCTTTATTTTCATTGTATGTACCTTTAGAAGATTCAAAACTCATTGAGACTTCATTATTTTCATCATAAAAATTACCTATAACATTATCTAACATAGCAATTCCGTTTTTGCTATCATAGTTACCGCTTTCGCCATAGATTTCCCAATATTTTTTATCATCTTTTGTTTCTGTTAGAATAATGCCGTGTATAAGGGCTTCCTGATGATTTTGATCTGTTTGTAGTTTATTTCTGTTAAAATTATGTGTAATTACACTTGCTGATATAAAAGCCCAAAGTAGCAATAAAAACATAAAAACAAACGCCCAAAGGTATGCTCTGCGTTTTCTGTCAATACTAAAATATTTTGTTTTTACTTTGTCAAAAATGCTCTTATAATCCATATATTAGATTTTAGCATAAAAAATTTTATAAGGTAGTTTTTTTAATTTATATGAATAAAAGGACCGATTAACAATTAATCGGTCCTTAAAATTATTTATCTCTGCCTGTTCTTTTGTAGAAATCTTCTATAAATCCGGTGTTAAAATTGCCGCTCATAAACACAGGATCTTCAATGATTTCCTGATGGAAAGGCAGTGTTGTTTCAACTCCGGTGATTACATACTCTTTTAGTGCTCTATACATTCTTCTTCGAGCTTCATTTCTTGTTCTGCCCCAGCAGATTAATTTTCCTATCATACTGTCATAGTATGGTGGAATTTTGTAATCTTGGTATGCGTGAGAATCAACTCTTACTCCAAAACCGCCTGGGGTTACATAACCTGTGATTTGTCCAGGATTTGGCATAAAATCTTTGGCAGGATTTTCTGCGTTAATACGGCATTCGATTGCGTGACCTCTCAAAATTATATCGTCCTGAGTAAAGTCTAATTTTTCACCTGCAGCTACCATAATTTGTTCTCTAACCAAGTCTATGTTAGAAATCATTTCTGTTACGCAATGTTCAACCTGAATTCTTGTGTTCATTTCCATAAAATACCATTTACCATCATGGTCTAGCAGAAATTCACAAGTTCCTGCGCCTTCATAATTTATTGCTTTAGCAGCTCTGACAGCCGCAGCACCCATTTCTTTTCTTGTTTCTTCGTCTATTGCAGGAGATGGAGCTTCTTCAAGCAATTTTTGATGTCGTCTTTGGATTGAACAGTCTCTTTCACCTAAATGGACAACATTTCCATAACTGTCACCAAGTATTTGAACTTCAATATGACGAGGATTTTCCAAAAATTTTTCTGCATAAATATCAGGATTTCCAAAGAAATTTTGGGCTTCAGATTGGCAAAGGCTCATATTAGTTTCGACCTCATCATCTGAACGAACAATTCTCATACCTTTTCCGCCGCCGCCTGCTGTAGCTTTAAGAATAATTGGGTAACCTGCTTTTTTGGCAAACTCCTTAACTTCTTCCGGAGTTTTTAATATTCCCGTACCTGGAGTAACCGGAACGTTATTTTCAATCATTGTTTTACGAGCAGTAGCTTTGTCACCCATTTTATGCATAGCTTCAGCTGTCGGACCGATAAATTTGATGCCATGTTTGTCGCAAATTTCAACAAAATCAGCTCTTTCTGACATAAATCCGTAACCCGGATGTATCGCATCAGCTCCTGAAACTATTGCTGCAGAAATTATTGCAGGGATACTCAAATAACTTTTTGAACTTTGAGCAGGTCCTATACAATATGCTTCTGTTGCTAATCTGACATGAAGAGAGTTTGCATCTGCTTGTGAATATATTGCAACTGTCGGAATTCCAAGTTCCCTGCAAGCTCTAATAATTCTTACCGCAATCTCCCCGCGGTTTGCTATTAATACTTTTCTAAACATTATTTTTTAACTCCGTTGAATGGCTTATAGTTGATAAATTTTTATATTAAGCTATTCAACCCATCAACTATTCAACATACATCAATACTTGGCCAAATTCTACAGGTTGACCGTCTGAAACACATATTTCAACAATTTTACCTGAAAATTCAGATTCAATTTCATTCATAAGTTTCATTGCTTCAACTATACAAACTACATCGCCTTCTTTAACAGTTTGACCAACTTTAACAAACGGCTCAGCGTCAGGTGATGGAGCTGAGTAGAATGTTCCAACCATTGGTGAAGTTAAAGGCTTTCCTTTTTTTGCAGGTTCAGCTGCTGTTGCTTTTTCAGTTGAAGTTGCGGGTGCAGCCTGCTGAACAACAGGAGCAGCTACAGGGGTAGCTGTTACACCTAATACTTCTTTTCTTAATGTTATAGCTTGTTCGCCATCTTCAAGAGAAATTTCTGTTAAAGAATTATCTGACAAAACTTTAGCTAATTTTTCAACATAATCTATATCAAATTTCATATTATATTCTTTCTGTCATTCTTCTTTCATGTATAAAGATTCTTCGTAATGCTAAGAATGACATTAAGCCGAAGAATCTTTTAAATTTTATGCTCTATCAAGATATTCGTTAGTTCTTGTGTCAACTCTAATTTTATCTCCGTTAGAAATGAAGAAAGGAACGTTGACAACTGCACCTGTTTCTAATGTTGCGGGCTTTGTTCCGCCTTGAGCGGTATTACCCTTTTCAGAAGGAGGTGTGTCTGTAACTTCAAGAATAACGTGTGCAGGTAAATCTACACCGATAATTCTTGCATCATGCATCAAAACTTGAACAATCATATTTTCTTTCAAATATTTGATACCATCTCCGATTTGATCTTCTGTTAGTTGTAATTGTTCATAAGTTTCGTTATCCATCATAACATATTCTTTACCTTCTTTGTAAAGGTATTGCATTTCACGTCTGTCAAGCATTGCTTTTGCAACTTTTTCGCCTGCACGGAATGTTTTTTCAACAACCTGTCCTGTTTCAACATTTTTTAATTTTGACCTTACAAACGCAGCACCTTTACCAGGTTTAACGTGTAAAAATTCAACAACAGACCATAAACCGTTGTCTAATTGAAGCGTTAAGCCTGTTTTTAAATCATTTACTGAAATCATATTTTTCCCCTTTTTAATAAGTATATTCTATTTTGTTTTGATAATAACACAAACATATTAAACTACAAAAAAATGTTACAATTTTCAATTTGTGTTGCTTTACAATTTTGTTATGTTAACAAATGTAACAAAAATTACACATTTTGAAATCGAGCATTTTGAAAATTTTTTATATATGTACGAGAGCTAAAAAGAGGACGAGAGATATGGCAATTTCAAATTTACATGAAACATTGTTAATGTACACAAGACGTAAAGCTTTGATTAATGATCAATTGTCAACAACAATGATGGATATGCTTAATTCTTCAAAGCGAACAGCTGAAGAACAGGCAAAATATAATGAAGAAGTTAGCGGCGTATATTATAATTATTACGAAAATGATCCTGACACATATGAATTGTTAACAGAACAGCTTGAACAAGAACATGAGTTGGCTTTGGCGAATTTGAATTCTTGGGAACAAGAATTGGAACTAGAAAAAAACAATCTTGAAACTCAGCTAAATGAAATTAACACATTTGAAGCGACTTGGACAAAGCTTTTACAAACAAATATAAAGAGCGATTTTTCATACGGCGGAGTTCAGCAATAAGATATTTAAAAAGGGCGGTTATAAACCGCCTTTTTTATTGTATTATATTAATATGTTAGATTCAGGTGAAAAATTAGGAGCATTTATTGTACCAACAGGTGTTGGTGCTAATATTGGCGGATTTGCAGGGGATGCTTCTTCTTATGCAAGAAAGTTTGCAAAGAAGACAAAACTTATTGTGAATCCTAATGTTGTAAATGCTGGCGGCTTTTCAGGAATTACGGATAATATGCTTTATGTAGAGGGATATTCTCTGGATGAATTTTTTAAAGGAAATTTAAATCTTGTTCCGTCATGTCAAAATAAAATAGGTATTGTGTTTGATAAGGCAATTCCAAAGGATGTGTTAAATGTACATATCAATACAATGAATGCCGTAAAATGTGTATATGGAATTGACATATTCGGATATGAAGTTACAAAAGAAGATGTTGGTGTGGAATTTGAGCTAGAAAAGAGCGGAATTTCAACAGGGAGCGTAAAAAATCCTAAAACGCTGCTGGAAGCTTCTAAAAATTTGCTAAAAAAAGGGTGTAATGCCATAGCTGTTGTTTGCTTATTTGATGATGCAGAGGAATTAAATGTTGGTTATTCTGAAGGTGTAGGAACGGATCCTGTAGGTGGTGTTGAGGCAATTATTTCACATTATATTTCAAAGGAATTAAAAGTCCCTTGTGCACATTCACCTGCGTTTGAGGATTATCAAATATCTTCTGAACTTGTTGATATAAAATCTTCTTCAGAATATATAACACCTACATTTTTGCCTTGTATATTGTTAGGATTAAGTGAGGCTCCGCAATTCTCAACGACAAACGGTATAAGCGTTAACAATCTTGATTATCTTGTTATGCCATATGATTCTCTTGGCTCAACTCCTGTATTTGAGGCATTGAAAAGAGGCATTAAAGTATATGCAATAAAAGAAAATAAGACTGCTCTTAATGTTTATCCTGAGCTTATCAGTAAAAATATAATTTCTGTATCTACTTATGATGAATGTTTAAAACTTTTGTAAACATTTTTTAAATTTATTTATATTTTGCTAAAGTTTTCCATAAATATGCCGTATTAACTGATATGGTATTTTAAATTTGGTAGAAAGGTATATTGAAATGGTAGATGGAATTAGAAAAGTTCAAGCTCAACAATTTAGTACAACAGGCATGAAGCTGTCTGAAATTAAAGAGAATAATGAACTGTTGTTCAATTATTTTAAGAGTGCAGGATACAAAGAAGATGCTATAATTTATTCTTCTGATGTTGAAAGAATAACGGATGAGTTTGATGCAAATCATGATGGTAAACTTTCCCAAAAAGAGCTCAAAAAAATGTTGGGCGATGATAATAATGCATCAAGAAAAGAACGTAGGGCTGTAAGACAATCTTTGGAAACAGTAAAACAAAATGACCTTTCAACCAGTGAGGAATTACTGCCGGAACAAGTTGACGAATCTTCAACCAATTACAGAAATAGCAAAGGAGAATTAGTATATAAAGAAATAACTAATGAATCGGGCTTTGAAAAAATATATCCGTTAAACGGAAGTGATATAAAAATTGCCAAAAGAGAAAGTTCAGAAAATGGCGTATTAACAACAACCGAGTATCTTGATGGCGAAGTAACTATGCCCTCAAAAAAAACAATTAATAATAACGGTGACGTTACTACGACTGAATATAAATATGATGGCTCGAGATTGCATACATCAGAGGAAGTTCATGGCAATGATATTACATTCAAAAAATATCGAAACGGAAGTGACGGATCTCCTGAACCTACTCTTGTTATGGAGTATAAAAAAGGTTCTCAAGATCAATTTAAATCTTATGAAAATAAATTTGATGCTGATGGTAATAGGACAGGTGTTGTTATAGAAAACACCGGAGCGTATGTGAAAGACAATCAAGGAGTGTTAAAAGAAGAAATTACTTTGACTCCGGAAGGTTCAAATATTACTTCTGAACAAGTAAATTTAATTCCCCAAAACCTAATTCAATCTAAAACTGTAACTATTCAAAAAGATAATAATAAGGAAGAAGTGCAGCATTTTAAAAACTTTGATGGAATACTACACAGAATAGAAAAAGCTGAAGACGGAACAGAGTATTTGACTGTAAAAATGCCTCAAGGATGGTCTGTAGAAAAATTAGCAACAGAATTTGGAGTTAAAAAAGAAGATTTATTGGCTGCAAATAAAGCTGCAGACGGAAGTGACAGATATTTAACAAATTCAAAAGGTGTACAGTATTTCTTAGTTGATCAGAGTGTAAGAATTAATAATCCTGCAAAATTGTCAGGAGAATTATCACAAGACAGATACTTGTATGGAGAAGATATAAGTGCAGCATTGCCTAAGGTAAAACATTCATCCGGACAAAGGGTTCCGGATCATGCTGTTCCAAAGACAGGAAAAATTAAGTCTGCAAATGGTGTAGAAATTCCGGCAAATATGGAATTAGCTAGGAATAATGACGGGTCTTTTACAGGAAAAGTTGAAATAAAATCAACTGTAGTTACATACAATTTAGATGCTAATAAAAATGTTGTTAGTAAGACATTGGAAAAAGGCAGTGGACGTAACAAGCAAGTTGCTAAATTACAATATAATAGTTCAGGAAAAGTTACTAAAAAAGTAGTTAAAATAGGTAATCAAGGAGTTAAAACCACGACTTATAACTATACAGGAGATATTTTGACAAGTTCTGATACTGAAAAAAGACTTGGAGGCGATATCGAAAAAACACATACAACTTATTTTAATAATAGAAAAACAGAACAAGTTACTAAATTTTTTGATAATGGAAATAATAATCAAGAAAAAGGTGTTTTAAGGATAAAATATTGGTTAAATGGTAAACCTTCAACAATAATCGATACATATGCTGGAAACACTATAGAGTCGCATTGTGATGAGCATGGAGTCAAAAGATATGTTCGTATGACAAAGCAGCAATCAAGATATATAGCACAATTTTTCTATGATCAAAAAGGTAACGAACTGAATATAGATCCTAAAAAAATTAACGTTATTAGTTATATTGCTAATATTGCCCAAGCTTACAGAGCAAAAAACGATGGAAGTATTCCTATATCATAAAACATTTTTGATGCTTCTTTAAAGTTTTGAGGGTCAGAGCTAACATAAAATTTTTCATATTCATGTTCATTATTAAGCAAGTTTCTTTTTGTGAGATCTTGCTTAATATTTTGTGCAAAAAATACAGACGGGTCTATGAATTTATCCTCCGGTGCAAATTTCTTTAAAACATTCATCAAGTAAGGATAATGTGTGCATGCCAAAACTATTTTATCAGGGTTGTGTGCCTTCATTTGTTCAATAATTTCTTCTACTTGCAAAATACTTTGCGGGGCATTTATTCGGTGTTCTTCTACAATTCTGACCCAATTTGGTGCCGCAAGTTCAAAAACTTCCATATTCGGATTATATTTAGCTATTTCTTTTGAATAGGCCATTGAATTTATTGTTGCAGGAGTTGCGATTACTCCCAATTTATTTACATTTTCAAGTTTGGCAATTGTTGCGCAAACAGATTGTATAATAGGGTATACGATAAAATTATAATTATCTTTTAATGTTTCATATGTTACGGCAGATGTCGTATTGCAGGCCATAACAACAGCTTTTGCATTGTGTTTTTCGAAAAATTTGAAAATTTTATCTGCAAATTCTAAAAGTTGGTCTTTTGATTTTTCACCATAAGGCATATTCTTTGTATCACCAAAATACAGGTAGTTTTCATCTGGTAATAGTCTTTTGACTTTTTCAAATACGGTTAGCCCGCCGACTCCCGAATCAAAAAAAGCAATCGGTCGTTTGTTAATTATACTTTTTTGAGATTCTTCGCTATGCTCAGAATGACCTAAATCGTTATTTATGTTGTTGTAAGTATTTTTGTATTCCATCAGCTATCGCTTTTGCAGTATCCTGCTTCCTTTTCTCACTAATTAACTGTGCTCTCTCATCAGCATTGGAAATAAATCCTATTTCTATCAAAATTGCAGGTGATGTAGTATGATTTATAACATAAAATTTAGATTTAAACAAACCTCTGTTAGGAGATTGAACTGCACTTGCCAATGATGCATGTACAGTTTGCGCAAGGCTTAAACTTTCCTGGTGATAATAGTGGGTTTCTACACCTGTAATTTCAGGTTTTACGCTAGAGTTAACATGAATGCTGACAAATATATCAGGAGAATAATTTTCACTAATATTAACTCTTTCTTGTAGCGATACGGTAGAATCGTCATCTCTTGTCATCTCAACAGCGTATCCCTTTTGTTTTAATAGGGTTTCTACTTTTTTTGCAATATCAAGAGTGATATTTTTTTCCATAATTCCGCCGCCAATAGCTCCGCAATCAGAACCGCCATGACCTGCATCAAGGACTATGCTTTGTTTTGTACTGTCTTTTTTGCGGGAAGATATTGTCATATCAGGATTTAATACTATAGGAGTTTCAACAAAATGAGTTTTTTCTGTTTTTTTCTTAACTTGTTTTACTGTAACTTTTAATGATCTTGCATCAGCGCCTAAATAAGTGTTGATAATCGCATCTTGTTCTATTGGAACTGTTAATTTTAATCCTATTTTGGGCATTAAATCGATTGTTGCTTTATCAAAAAATGTATTGGCAAATGTTTCTTTAAATTTTTCATCGCTATATTTAGATACGTTATATAAATACAAAATGAGCCTGTCATTATATCTGTCTAAGCCGTGGACAATAGGTGCTTCAAATTTTAATATCATTGATTCTGTCAGAGAATCAGCTTTTTCTTTTTGGTAGCCGTTTATGTTGCTTGAACTGTTATATAATGTGGTGTTGTTTAGTTTTGCATAATTAGCTATTAAGAAAGATTGGTTGTCGCTTGAATATATCGGAATATAGTTACTCACATCTTCTGTTGTGATAACAATTCTGGCTTTGTTGACAGAAAATTGACCTATTTTAACTGATTCTGTTTCGTTAATTTTTATCTCTTTATTCCGAAGTTTTGTATCGACTAATGTGTTTGGCAAATCGTAAACAATACGTGACGGATTTTGCAGGATTAGGGGTCTTTCCACTGTTACAGAACCAAAACCGTTTATTAAAATGCCGTTTTGCTTTGTGCTTATGTTGTTTAGATAATATCTTGTATTTAATTTTAACTCTTTCTTGGCGAAAATCTGTTCGGCAGATGAATTGAATGCATCTTGAATTTGTCCGACGATATTGTCGTTTGACTGGTTAACAGGTGTTGTAACCGTTAAGTATTCATAAAAATCGCTTGAGGATGAATGTTCATCCCGATATGTGTTTTGATAATATGAGTTATCACAGATGCTTCCGTTTTTAAATTTTACGATAATATGATTTTTTATACGTAAAAATTGTATGCTTGACGGGTTAAATTCTTTGTCATGAAAAATTACAACTCGCACTTTGCAAGGATTATTTGAAAATTGGTTAATTTTAATTTCTTTAATATGACCTGATTGAAAAATCCAATCTTGTTTTGGAATTGTAAGAATAGTATTATCAATATCAAAATACGCTCTACCGTCCATTTTGATTAATTTAATTCCATTGGTAATTGGATTTTCTACAGATGTATCATTAGCAGAAATGACAAACAAAGAGTTAGAAGTGTCAAAATTAGCGTTCGTAATTTTGAATATATCTTCTGCATTTCCTTTAAGGGCAAATGAGATTATAAACATTATGCAAATTATGATAAATTTAATAAGCTTTTTCATATATATTTCTCGCCAATTTATATTATATAATTATTGAGAAATGCAATCAAATTGTAACAAATTCCTAAACAATGCGTGATATATAATAAAATAATAAAACTTGAAAAAAAATCTTTTTATAATATTATAAGAGATGTGATATAAATAAGCGCCCGTAGCTCAGCTGGATAGAGCGTTTGGCTACGAACCAAAAGGTCGGGAGTTCGAATCTCTTCGGGCGTA
>AUXO010857284.1_pt1 | contig 15238 bp, 1 predicted proteins | sample 768731 | NCBI WGS metagenome assembly AUXO01 (sample SAMN02715735, study PRJNA202380) | gut metagenome | biome: sheep rumen | host: Ovis aries | place: New Zealand: Palmerston North
TAAAAGAAATTTATAAATTTAAAAAGCCTTTTGAAATGCATAGTTTTCATGCTGGAACTGTGCCTTCCCATTTTTATGGAAGTCAAATATTTGACAATAATAAAATAATATTTAAATATGGAAGCTTAGTAAATTGTTTAGTAGATGGATATTTATTTATTGCTGATGAAATGAATGTTTCTCTTCCTAATGTAATGGGTTCATTATCTCCTTGTTTTGAAAATGATAATAAATTAGATATTTATATTCCTGGAATGGAAAATCCAATTAAAATAAATAAAGGTTTTTGGTTTATAGCCTGTCAGAATGAATTAGAAACTAAAGGAAGAAATAAGGTACCTGAAAGCATTTTGCATAAGCTTAAGGAAATTTATTATCCAGAACCAAAGATTGAAGATATAGAACAAATTTGCATGGAGAAAAATAATGATTTATATTTTCCTGGACAAGAGAAAGCAATAGACGAAGGCAAAGCTAGATTAGTTGGAAGATTTATTATTGAACTAAAAAATTTAAATTGTCCAGAAATTAAAAATTGCTCTTATAGAGATGTCGGAAAAATATTTTTAAGAATGAAAGAACAAAATGAGGAACCTGGAAATTATAAAAATAATACTCTTTATAACAATATCTTGTTTTATATTATTTCTTCTTTAAATATTGAAGATTTAGAAAAAGTTCAATATAAAATAATTAAATTAATAAAAGATGTATTTCATTTAGAAGTTGAGGAATATAATGAAATGAAAAATATTTTAGAATCTGAAGCAACAATTCAAACTATTAATGGTGTCCAATTTATAATGAAAGGAAATTGTGGAATTTCTTATGAAAAACTAAAAAAATCAGCAAAAGAAAGAATGAAAACTGAAATTGAGGATAATAGTTTAATGAATTTGAATACCTTATTAAATGATTATTTAAAAATTGCTTTATCAAGTAAAAAAGAGCCAATTTTGCTTGAAGGGCCATCTAGTTATAAAACATTTTTATCAAAATTATTTTTGGATAATTCCAAAACTATAAATTTAAATCAAGAAAGCTCTATTCCACAATTATTAGGAAATGGAGCATTCTTTACAGACAAAGAAGCTAAAATATTTTATTTAAGATTAATTGTAAATATTTGCAAATCAAATAAATATGCAGAGCTTTTAAAAAAATTAAATGACAATTCTTTAAAAATAGAAGAAATAGACGAAATAATTAAAGAAGCAAAGAATAATTCATTAAAAGATATTCCTAAATCATTTGATTATGCTTTAAAAAACTTAAAAAATAAATTATTTTTAAATAAAAATAAAAATGATGAGAATAATTTATTGTCCAATATGATTTTGGAGTTCCAGCCAGGATTATTTCTTTCAGCAATTTTATGTGGAAATACTTTAATATTAAAAAATATCTCTAATTTATTAACTGTTGTCTTAGAGAGATTTAATGAACTATTATCTGGAAATCAAAATTTGACAGTAAGTGAAGATATATACAATACTATAACAGAAAATATATCTATTCCAAGATTTTTATCCACACTGATGGGTATTTTGGGGGAAAAATTAAGTGACATTTTAAAAAAATTCACAAAAAATCACAAAATAAAAGGAGTATCTCAGTATTTATTCTACTTATATAACATAGACCCTATTGGTATTTTGGGCGGGGCAAAAATCAGTTATATATTCTAATAATAAAGAAATCACAGGAATAAGTAAATCTTTCAGAATCTTTGGAACATGTCCTAATGGAGGCTCATCCAAAATTTCAGAGGCTGCAATAAATAGATTTTCTTTGATAAAAACTAATGCATATAAATTAGAAGAAGAAAAAAGAGTCTTAATTAGTTATAATAACATGAAAAAATTAATAATCAATGAAAAAGATATTTCCAAATTAATAGAATATAAAAATTTATTATTAAAGGCAACTGATTTTGGAATTCAATCATTTGCTTTGAAACAAATGATGAATATTTTAGATATTTGCTCAAACATAAAAGAATACTTCAATTTATCAAATAATAATAATGATAAAGAAAATATTTTATCTAAAGTATTTTATTATTTTTCAAAAGGATTAATAGAAAAAAGAAATGAGTTAATTATCAGGAAGTTATTATCTATATGTGAATTAAAAGAAGAACCAGAAAACAAAATATTGGATGAAAATAAAAAATATATAAATCCTTTTACTATTACTGAGGAGCATGGATTAAAAGGAATAAAATCTAATATTTCTGGCTTATTTATAGAAACAAAAACACCAAAACAATCTCAAAGTAATATTGCCTTCACTAAAAAAACAATAGAAATATTAGATATATTGCATTTTGCTTTATCAAATAATTTCCCTATTATTTTAGAAGGTTTAAATGGTCAAGGAAAACAAACTTGTATTAATTATTTAGCAGATATGCTTGATTTTAAAGTTGAAAATCTTATAATATCTCCAGATAAAAAAGTTGAAGATTCTTTAGGGCATACAATCATAACTAAGGACAATTCAGGAAATTTAAAAATTATTTTCAATGAAACTCAATTAGCCAAAGAAATAAAATATGGAAACCAAGGAAAAAAGCCTACTTTATTTGTTATACATAACATAAATAATGCTTCACCTGCAATTTTAGATTTATTAAATACAATTTTTGATAAGGATCAGGAAAGTATATTGTTTCCAGATAATAGTTTAGTTAAAAAATTCAATATTAATATAATTTGTATTTTTAACCCTATTAAGGGAGCAACAAGAGACAATAAATTACCTCAGAATATGATATTTAATTCAATCTATTATGTTGTTCAAGATCCATTTTTAAATGATGTAAATGAAATAATATTCAAAAAATTAGAAATTGAAGATTTTAAAGAAGACTATAAAAAATTATATATAAATTATAAAAAAACAAAAGCACTAGTTGAAAGGCAATATCAAAAAGACAATGCTCTAAATCTTAATGATATTTCTAAATATATAGATCTTAGAAAAGTTTCATATACATTTTTAGATGCTGATATTATTTTTGCAATTGTATTTGCATATCGTTTTCCTGAAATAGAAATACAGAAATCTGTAATTGAAGAATTAGGTTTGACATCTTTAAAATTTTATCCTACAATAGAATATGATAATCCAATTGGGACATTGAATATAATAATTTCAGATAAAAGTAAAATTCAATTAAAAACATATTTCAAGAAGAAATTATCATATGAACAAAAAGAAGAATTAAAAAAAAAATTTTATTCATTAACATCTAACCAGAAAACTTGTTTAATATTTTTGTCTCTATGCATTTTATCAAAAAAAACATGCAATATATTGGGAAAAACTGCTTCTGGTAAAAAATATACCATTTATACTTTGGCTGATTTAATTGGTAAAACTTTGCATCCATATCAACTCAATTCTGAAAACAATTTAAGTATTTTTTATGGACAACCTATGATTAATATACATATAACAGATAAAGAAAATTATACTTTATTAGATATTTTTGAGAAAATGAAAAATTATTCAAAAATATATAATTTTATTAAAAATAATTTTTTGAAAATAGACTATAAAGAATGGAATGGTAGATTATTTAAAAATCTATTGGAAATTATGAAATCAGAAGAAAAAATTTTAATTGATCAAAATGATTTGAATGAAATTAAAAAATATAGAATTTTAATATATAAAATGATTCAACCTCCAAGTAGGTTTGATAATAATATTGATTCACCATTTATTACTTATTTAAAGTGTGGTGATTATGTCCTTTTTGAAGGAATTAATTATTGTAATTCAAATATTTCTGATAAATTGATACCTTTTATAAGGCAAAATCAAGAATTTGATTTGACAGCAAATGGAAAAGCAAGCTATATTTTTACAAGATTAGAAAAAGAAAATACAATAAAAATTAATGATGAATTTATGCTTTTTTTGAGTTGTAACATTGACAATCAAAATTATCAAAATTTAGATCCAGCTTTATTAAGTATTTGCCCAATTTTTTGTTTACCACCTAATGATGATACTTTGGAAAATACTGCCCAGATCTTATATGGATTTATGAATAAATATGGATATGAAAAAAATACTTCATATAGTTTAGCAACTAGATTAGCTAATGTTCATGAATTTGCAAAAAATAAATCAATAAATGAAGGGGATTCTTTTTCTGAAGAAATAACATTTAATTCAAGAACTTTAGTCTCAATTGGAAAGGAGATAAAGTATTTTGCAAAAAAATATAATTTTATAAATAACAAAGGTTCAGTAATGGATCTAAATAATTTGCCTTTATATGAAATAGTATGCAATAGCATTAATTATTTTTATTTAAATTCGTATTTTCCTAATGCTCCAAATGAAGAGAAAAGAAAAGAAAAAATAAATGAATTTAAAAATGATTTATTAAGAGCCTTTGAGAAAGAACCAGGACATTTTATATTATATCAACAATCAAGTCTTGAAAGAAATAAAAATATTTATTTAATTCTTAAAAATATTCAAGAATATTGTGTTGGCAAAAAAAAAGATAAAATTGAATTTGATTTTAAAAATTTCTGTGATTTATGCTTAAAAGAAATTCAATTAAATGATATTGAAACTATTTGTTTTCATTTAGATGATACTGTAAATAATTTTATTAAAAAAATGAAAAATACATCAAAAGAAAGACATCTATTTCACCAATTAAATATTTTATCTAAAATATTTACAGAAATAAAAAATATTTTACCAAATATAGGAGATCAATATAAAGGAAAAAAATTAAATGATTCTGAATTATTAGTTGTTAATGTTTTGAATAAAGAATTATGCAAATTAATTTTATTATCTGATTTATTATTAGATCCCAAAAATTTTTCACAAAAAATTGAAACTTTAATTTTTGATAAAGAAATTAATGAATTTATCCAACTTGTAATTAATTTATATACAAAAAAAAATTTAGATGCTTTTGAAAATATTATCAAATATTTGAATAGTCATTTAGATATTTTTCATTTTATAAAGACAATTTTTCCATTTAAAAAATATTATAGTTTTTTAAGTATAAGACTCATTCCTTATTGGCTATTATTAATGATGAAATTATACAATAATAATTTTACTTTTAATGTAAAAATAAAAAATAATAATTATAATTTTAATTTTGATAATGAAAAATTATCTGTCATTTTTATTTTCAATAACAAATTTCAAATAGAAGAGGGAAGTTCAATTTTCTCTATAAAAAATATAATTTTTTCTATTGATAAAGAAAAAAAAGCAGAATTAGAAAAATGGTCTTATATTTTTTTTAATATAATAAATGGATTAGTAGAGAGTAGTTCTTCTAGAATAGAGCTGAAAAAAGTAGTAGAATTAGCTAAAGAAGGAGCAAAAAAATATGAAAAAAGCAAAAAAATAGACATAAATTTTAATTCTTTTAAATTAAGTAATTTTTTTGAAGAAAATAATAAAAGTTCTTTACTAGGAAAATGCTGGAGTATTGCCTATAATTGTTATAAATCAGATTTAATGCGCTATTTTGATTTATTTTCCTATCCTTTAGAAGCTAATTTAATACATCTTTGCATAAATATATTTGAATTAATAGAATATAGATATTTAGAAGATATATTGTCAATAACAAAGAAAATGGAAGATTTTTGCAATAAAGGAAGCCTTTTATGGCAAATACATACTAATGAATTTAAGCCAGATAAATCAAAAATTGATTACTATAAAACTCAAATAAAAATTGAAGAAGATACTCTAAACATTGTTTTAAGTCAAAAAATAAAAATAGGAAAAACTGTTTCTGATGAATTAAGGAAATTATTAACAGAAATAAAAACAAAAATAGAAAAAATTATTGAAGATAATGAAAAGGATATAACTAAAAAAAAGCTTTTAAATAAAAAGAATGAAATTAAAAAATTGGTAGACTCTATTAAAAGTAAAGAGGATTTTATTTACTCCACAAAAATCGATTTTTTAAATATGATTGATAATATAAAAGATGAAGACTTGACAGATAATACTTTAGAGAGGATAGAAAAAAATGCAAATTTCTTAATGAATTTAGAAAAAAATTCATTTACAAAAAAAAAAGAAAAAGAAAAGAAAATAAATTGGGATTGCTATGTAAAAACACAACCTGAAGAAAATAAAAATAAAAATATTAATATATTTGAATTATTGATTTGGTATAGTAAAATTATTTCAATAATATGGTGGATGCATGAAAGTTTATCTGAAAGATTAATGGAAGGAATAATCAAATTAAATAATTATCCTGAATTAAAAAATATAACCCTATTTCTATTAAATATTCAAGAAAGTAAAGAACTAGGAAATTGCTTTTCTCAAGAAAATTTATTTATTTTATTTTCAACAATAAATTCTCTTTTTCTTATAAGAATGATAAATAATAATTTTATAACTGAACTTTTTAATTTAAATGATTATATTAATTCCTTTAAAAAAAGAATAAAATTTAGTGATGATAATCTTTATTTTATTAATTATGTTAAAAATTGTGCAGAAGAATTATCTGATGATTTCAAAATATATTTGCCAAAAATACAACCATATGATATATTTTATTTATTTTTAAATGTTTTAAAAAATAATGAGGAAATTAATCATGAAAATTTTGTATTGGGACCTATGCTAAACAAGTTTGAAAGTTCCCAAGTAAAATCAAAATTAATTACAATGTTTAATGATATTAAGCAAATGAAATATAATAAAATGATAGATTGTATTATTGATTTATCTATTATTTTATTTAATAATATTTTTGATACTGAAAAAAATATTAAAAAAGATAAAGATGAAATTATTAATATATATAATGGAAGATTATCAGCAAATAAAAATTCATTAAAACATTTAATTAAGAATCATAAAATAAATAAATATAAACGATATAATAATGAAAACGATATAATTAAAGAAATAATATTATTATTTAAAATTTCAGAGGAATATGATGAGCATAATGTAGAATATAACCTTTCATTTGAAGATCTTTCTTTTTTAAATTTAGAAAAAAATAATGAAAATTTATTTAATAATTATCCTTCTTTAATGTTTTATTTATACAAAAATTTAAATATAACAAAATACATCCGTTTAAATTTTAGTGGAAAAAAATATTTTGAAAATTCAAAATTCCATTATTCTTTTTATTTTTGGATATTTATTTTAAGAATATTCTCTTCTATAAATTGCATAAATTTTGATTGTTATGGAAAATATAATAATTTTGCAGTTGAAACTATACAAAATATAATTGTATCTAAATTAGATAAAAATGAAAAAATAGGAAAAAGATGGCTTAATTATGTATTTAATTCAATTCCTTTTGAATTAGAAAATTTCAATGATATTCAAGTATTTAATTTTATTAAAAAGGTACTTACTTTATTAAAGCAAGTTGATGAAAAGTTCTTATCAATAATAGATGAAGAAATTAAAAAGATTTTAAATGAATTATTTAATTATATTTTATCTGATAATTTAGATCAATTCTTCAATATAAATTTGAATGATAATTCATTTCCATTAATAAAATTTTTAAATAATCCAAATAATTTTATTTATGATATCATTAAAAATTCTATAAAAGCAAAATATTCATTATTGCTAAATGACGTAAAATATACCCAATTCAAAAATAATTATTTGTCATTATATACAAATTATGATAATATTTTTGAAAAATTTAAAGAAGTTTATAAAAATGAAAACCAAAATAATTTCAATAAATTTAAAAATACAAAAGAAAATGAAAAAAAAAAAAAAGAGATAGCATTAGAAGAAAAAATATTAAAGGAAGTAAATGAATATATAAAATTATTCTCACAAATTTCAAAAATAAAAGATGAAAATATTATAATCAAATATAATATTCTTGTTTCTAATGAAATAAGAAAGCAATTTACAAAATATGAAGTTAAAGATTTAGAATCATTTTCTGTAAAAATAAATAATATTAATAATATAGTTAATGATGAAGTTTTAAAACTAAATAAAATAAAAATTAAAAATTCAGAACAGAAAGAATTGTTCAACTGCTATAAAGAAATAAATGATAAAATAAAGAATTTTAATAATATGAATTATAATGAATTTAAAGAAAAGAGAAAAGATATAGAAAATTATTATAACAAAAATTTATATCAAAATATATTAATAAGCTATGAAATAAAAATCTATAATAATCTATTTAAGAAACTTAATGAAGTAAAGATAAATTTAGAAGAGTTGTTAAAAGAAAATTTTAAATTATTATATGATGAACGAAAATTATTCAAAGTTTTAAATTTTAAATATTCATGCCAAAATATAAATGAAAAGCATTTTGTATTTTTTGAAGAAGGGAAAAATAAGAAACAAATTTATTTTAAGTGTGAACCATCAGATAATTACTACTTTTTTAAAGAATCAGGAAATCAAAGCTTTGAACCAAAAATAATTTATGAAGTAAAAGAAGAGTATTATTATGCTAAATACTTTAAAAGCCTTAATAAGAAAAATATTTCCTTTTATAAATTGAAAGAAGAAAAAGTTAAAGAAATTATTGATTTAGTAAAAAGTAGTTTTCAAGATATTAACTATATTAACGAATTTCCATGTCTAGAGTTTGGAAATGAAAATATAGTAAAATTTGAAGATATATGTAGTTATTTAAATGATTTCATAAATAACTATAAAAACATGAAAATTATAATAGATAGCTTAGAAAAAGATAAAGAAAAAAATGAAATGGAGGGAATAAAAGCAATATATAGCAAAATAAATAATTATTCAAATAAAATTAAATCTATTATAGATTTATTAAATCAATTTGATAAAATTCAATATAGCGGAAATTCGAATTTAAAATGTGAAATTATAAAAAATGAATTTAATGCAATTTTATCAAAATTAAACCAATTTAAAATAGACAATAATAATTTCATATATTTATTGAAAAATAGTGATTTATTAAGCTTAATAAAAGTATTCAAAGATTTAAACAGGGAAAATATTTTAGCTAATGATTTAAGTATAGTTCTTCCTTTTGAAAAAGAAATAAGCAAATCAATTAACTTTAATAATATCGATGCTAATTCTGATTCCCTTTCAAAGCCAATAATAAATCAAGACAAAAATAAAATTACTTGCTTTTGTCCACAAAAAAAGTTTATTTTTGGACCTTTTTTCCCTTCATCATATAATGCTCCAATAGAAATAAATTTTATTTCTTTCATTAATAATTTAAAAGTAAATATAATTCCAAAAGAAAAAAAATATGAAAGCTATTTTGATAAATTTGTTGACAATATAAATAATTATGTAAAAATTATCATAAAAATTCCAGATTTGGATGATATAGATAAAGAAATGGAAGAACACTTAATTGATACAAAAATTATTTTTTCAAGTGAATCTTTGGAAAAATGTGAAGTTGATTTTGAATTTAAGTTTATAATAATTCCATTATATTATTTCATTACTTGCAAAAATTATAAATTAGTTAAATATAATGATGGACTCTTATTATATAATCAAAAATTCTTTTCTAATAGTAAAATTCATTATATTATTAAAAATTATAACTATAATGAAGAACCAAAATATCAATTAGATATAACAAGTTTAGAAGATAATAATTGTGAAAAACCTGAAATTATAAAAGATAAACAAAATAAAGAAAATTTATTTGTTATAATAAAAAATGATAATGAAAAAATTAAATTTCTCAATTGTTTATTGAACATTAAAATTAATAATGAATTCAATATGCCTTTATATATACAAGGTTATGTTATACCATTTATATTTGAATTAGAGGTTTATAATTATAATCTTAAAGAATATTCCAATCAACTTGAAATTTTTATTACTAAAAATGATTTACCTCTAAAAAATTATATACTTCATTGCCAATTTATAATGCCAGATATTTCTTTTGCTTCTACAATTGATATAGATGCAGATGAAAGTGAATATTTCAAAATTATAGATAAAGAAAGAATATTTAATGAATTAAAATTGAAACCTTTATCAAATTTTTCATTTGATTTAAAAATTGAAATAAATGATAAAATATTAAAAATTATCAATAAAAATGGAGATTATACTTATAGATTAGAAGAATTCAATATTTATTTCACTGTAGAAAATATTAAGAAATATATTAAAATATTTATAAAGAAGCCTCCTCAGTTCATAAATTTTAAAGGATATAATAATATATTTCCTGGAATTCCTTTATATAAGTTTAACCCTGAGAAAAAAGGATGGAAAAAAATAGAAATTAATTCTAAATATAATAATTCTGAATTGCATATTAATACTTTTGGCATAGCAAATTATTTTGAAATTGAATATAGAGATAGAAATGTAACTTTAGGAAATATTGATCAAAAATTAAATAAATTTGTATATTTTGAATGCGCCCGTAAAGAATATCGTATTTATCATTTTATTAAATGCAATGTTAAAAATGAGCAATATTCAATAGAAATGAATAGTCAAAATTCATCTTTTATAATTGGAATTTATGACAATAAATATTGGTATCCTTTATTCAATTATTATCCTAAGGAATTTGAGAACTATAAACTATTAAATTATACATCAGAAAATAATAATTTAGCAGAAAAATATATTAATAAAATTAATAATTCAAATGATATTTGCAATTTTATGAAAATGACAAAACTTATTTTTGAAATAAAATCACTTAGAATTCAAAATAAAAATGATAATATAAGAGAATTATTAAATGAGTTTTTATCTTATCTTCCATCAGAAATCAATAATAATATAGAAGGGCTTCAAGATTTATTAGATCAAATAAACTTAAATGAAGAATATATTAATATAAAATTATTAAATACAGTTATAATTTTATATAATATCTTTATCAAAAAATATAATGAAATAAAAAATAACGAATATAAAATTTATTTGAATTTTCCAAATAAATTTATTTCAGATGAAGATATTCAAGCAAAAGTAAAAGAGTTAAAAAATAATTATTTGAAATTTGATACAAAAGATATATTAAAGCAAAATCATATAAAAAACCTATTTCCTATACTTAAAGAGATTCCTTCAGAGAATAAATTAAATAATTCATTACCTAAGAATCCTTTAGTTGCATTTAAAAAAAAAGAAAAGCATGAATTTTTTGAAGCTAATATAAATCAAGACCATGAATATATCATTATAAATGATTTCGATGAGATGATAAAAAAAGAGAAAATGGAGTCTATTAATGCTAATATAATAATAAAGGAAATAAATTATCCTGATAATTATAATTTATTGAAATTAATAAATTTTTATAGTAATTGTATTAACACTATAAGAGAACTTCCATTATATATTGTGAGTTCCTTGGATAATAAAGATAATTTAAAAAAGGCCGAAAAAATTTATTTGCAATTATTGGTTATATATAATTTAATATCAAAAAATGATGAATCTTTATTATGTAATTTAATTAAAAGTTTTTCAGATTCTTTTGAAAAAATGACAAATAACTTAATTAAATCAAAAGTTAATTTAGAAAATTTATTGCCATCAAAATTTATTATTAATAATAATGAAATAAATGATAAAGAATATATTAAAATTCCTAATAAAAAATCAATTGATTTAATTCAATTTTTATTTTGGAATATAAGCAAAAAAGAGGATGATTATAGAAATTCAATAATAAAGAAGACAGAAGATATAATGACTGAATTTTCTATAAGCTCTGATAATTTAGATAAATCATTAAGCGATCTAGAAAAGAAAAAAATACAATATAATAATTTTCAAAAAGAATGTGAAAATATCAATGATTTTGAAGAAAAAAATAATATGAAAAATTTAAATCAATCAAAAATAGACATTAAATTTAAAAAAGATAAAGATAATGAAGAAAAGAAAAAAAGAAGCCAAAATATAAGACATGAAGAATATATCTTAGCATTGGATGATGATGATTTTGATAAAAAAGAAAATGATGAAATGATTCAGGAAAAATCCCAAAATAATGAGAACAATGAACAAAAAGAAAAGAAAAAACAAATTCAATTAAATTCCAATATCCAAAATAAGGAATATAAACAAGTGGATTTATCTAAATTCAATTTTAATCCATTAATAATTATAAAACTTGTAATTGAAAGAATGAAAGAAATTGATAAAATTATTGATAAAAATAATAAACCATCTTTAGAGCTTAAATATGATTTTAATGTTCCTAATATACCTCAAGAAAATATTAATGAAACTCAGGAATTTAGAGTAAAGAAATTATATAATTTAGGGAAAAATCTTTGTTGCAAATTAATAAAAAATATATGTGAAAAAGATGTTCCTTTTAATGAGCAATCAGTCTATATTTTATTTGATTGTAGTGGATTTATAAGTATTAAAAATAAATTAAAATTATTTGTAATTATATGCGGCTTAACAAATGCTCTAAATATAGTTAATATTCCATATACTTTAATTTTAATAGGAGATAGTGATTTCAATTGCATAATAAAAAACTTTTCAGATAATCATTCTATGGAAATATTACAAAAAATGTTTGATTGTTTATTTATAAAAAGATTTATCCAAAAAAATGTAAAAAATTTATTATTTTCGATGAATTATAAGCATCCTGATAACAAAAAATTTAGAAGTTTTTTTATTTTTACTGATGGCTTAGATGAAGATTTTCTCTTGAGTGAACAATGGAATGAAAATATATTTAATAATTCATATGATTCATTTTGCTTTTTATTTATTAAATCTGATGAATTAAACCAAGAGTCTCAAAAACAAAATTTAGAATATTTAAATGGAAAATGGAAAAATTTTGAAGATAATTCTTCTTTAAGTAGAAGTAGAGTGAAAGTAATAATAATAGATAATAATATTAAAAATGAAACATATGATTTAATAAGCTCAGTTTTCTGTGAAACTATAATGAGAAATTATAATTTGTGTAATAAATCTGAAAGAACAGAATTATATCCTCCTTTATTTAATATTTCTGAAGAAAATGTTAAAAATTTTAATTCTTTTGAAAAATCTCTTGATTTTTATTTAGAAGATAGTAATGAATTTTATTTAAAAATAACCGATTCTTTAAATGGATTGAAATTACAAAACAATAAATTAAATACTATTCCATATAAAAATAAATTAAATAAAATTATCCCTTATAAATTTGATGAATCATTAAAAAGTATATTATATAAATATGTCCGGAAATTTATTCTTAATTCCAGTTTACTAAATCAATCAAAATTAGAAACAATATATAAGCCAAATAAGCCCTCACAAAAAGTTCTAAGTTCCACTGGGACAGAATTCGATATTCCATCTTTAATATTATATTTATTAGCTCCAACAGCAGAACCTATGATTTATCTTGAGGAAAAAGGTGGTTTAATAAAAAATTATTGTGTAACTGTTATTATAGACTCTTCTTATTCTTGTTTTAATGAGCTATGTTTTGCTAGCTCTTTACAAAATATTCGTTTTATATTAAGTAGTCTATATGCTGTTGATTTACCTTGCTTTAATTTGATTGTTGCCAGAAGCAAAAACCCTTACGTCTTATGTACATATACTTCTACTGGGGCTGCTTTACAAGGTAAAAGCCTACTTTGGGAATCTCTATTTTCTGTTTTAGATAAACCTTGTGATTGTAGTGATCTTCCATCAGCTATTCAATGTGCATATGATATTATTAGAATGAATTCAGTTCAATATACTAATTATATGTATATTTTTACAGATGGTTTATGCAAAATTGAGGATGAAGACAAGATATTAAATGTAGTTAATAATTGTGTTAATTATGGAGTTAATACTTTTTGCTTTGGAATAGGTATATACCCAAAAAAAATTGAGAAACTATTTCCTCAAATTATTTATTCTCCTAATCCATATAATTTAAATAAATGCTTGGGGGATTTCTTTGGTGAATCAATTTCTGGAAATTCAAAAGTTATGCCTTTTTTGGAAATTAAAAACAATGAAGACTTAGAAAATATTATTAATGACTTTTTAAATGAGGAAGATTATTGCATATTTAAAAAGACAAAAGAATTTTTATCTAAAATTATTATTAAGACTGATGCTTTTAAATTAATATCTACTCCACAGAAAAGATTGAGTCAATCAGAATTAAAATTAGCTTCAAATCCTACTGGTGAGAATTGCGAATTATTAAAAAAAAATTCTTTATTAGGAGCAAAAATTCTATACATCGGATGTTATTATGGAAAAGATGCTTTATTTAATAAAAATGAAAGTAGAGGAAGCGAAGCTTGTTTTAATGATGCAGTTTCATTTTTAGGAATTACACTTGAAAATGTTAAAAATTATGATGAAGCTATTAAAAAGATAACAACATTAACTGAAGATGGAAAATGCCAATATTTTAGCATCTTTTTAGAATGTGATAGTGGAAGTGGATGTCCAGCTTATACAGATCAATTAATTGATTGCTTATTATTATTCTGGAAAAATGGTGGCTCAATATGCATTCTGACAGATAATTACCCATTTTTAGATCCTGCTAATAGATTTCTAGAAAAAATTGATTTCGATGGAAAGAAAGTTAATTTTAGAATTGGTGGAAATCATTACGGTACAAAATTTTTAACTGGTGATCTTTCTGGAGAATTAAAGGAAAAAGGAACATTTAGCAAAAAGGTTGAATATAATGCTAATGTGGAAAGGCTTCCATTAGATCATAATTTAAACAAATTATACGAAGGAATTACAATATCTTATGCTTGTAATAAATCCCAAAATTTAAATAATCCTAGTCCATGTGATGATCAAACTATTTTACCATTTAAAAAATTTTTTGTTGATTCTGATGGTGGAATAAGCTCTTTATTTTATCTTTCAGATGAAAAAGGAAGAGGAGACATATTTTTAGATGGAGGTTTTACAAAAGTATATCATAATTTTAAAAAAACTGATAGCGCCTATAGATATTTCCAAAATATAGTATGTTTTTTTGCAAGGGAAGAATCTCATTTAATATTTGATGGAGTTAGAGCTAAAGATTGGAGACCAAAAGGATTCACATATTCAATTTAAATTATCTTATTAATTAAATAAAAAATAATATATTATAAAAAAAATATTTAATTGTTATATTTATACATTTAAAAATATTGAGATTTTGCCAAATCCCCATATATTAACTAAATATTTTTAATATTTTTAAATATTAATAAAAAAAAAATTC
>AUXO010474211.1_pt1 | contig 15236 bp, 6 predicted proteins | sample 768731 | NCBI WGS metagenome assembly AUXO01 (sample SAMN02715735, study PRJNA202380) | gut metagenome | biome: sheep rumen | host: Ovis aries | place: New Zealand: Palmerston North
CGCACGTCGGGAGCCATCAACTGGATGGTTATGTCACGCAACTGCAAACCATCCACATGGCGCGCAAAGAGCCCATAGGCCGGACAGGTACCCAGGAACTTTGCAATTTCAGGGTATTTCGTTCCCAGCTCGGGATAGTCGCGTTGCGGTTGCTGTTTCATCCCACCGCGATAGCGAAGCTGTATATTGCTCAGTCGCACGTTCTTGATGGGATGCCCCGGCATGCCCGTAATCTGTATGCCCGACAGCGAATCACAGTCGTTGGCCGTGACGTTCATGATCTGAATGTCCTGCGCAGATGAAATGGCCGTATTTTCCTTCGGGCCACGGTTTCTGCATCCAGTAGTGATATAGATGGGATAGTGATGCACGTGGTTCATCGTCAGGTTGCTCACCACGATGTTTTCCATCATCCCTTGGTCCACTTCTTCCAAGGCCAGTCCGCTACTGTAAAGAAAAGAGCAATTGGTGATGGCAATGTTACGGTAGCCACCGTTAGACTCAGTACCCAGTTTGATACGTCCGCAAACCCAGTTCACTTTCTCGGGCACACAGGTGCCATCGAGCAGCGTCCCTACTTTAAATCCCGTCACCGTGCAGTTGTTAATCAGGATGTGCTCGCAGGGTACGGGACGTTTCAACGCGTACGAACTTTTCAACACGATGCCATCATCCGAAGGTGTGTTTACCTTCGTATTGCTTACGGTAATCATCTTGCAGCAGTCTATGTCTATGCCGTCACGGTTAGTGTCGATGGTCACATTGTCGATGGTACCTAATTCGCATCCCGTAATGATAATGGCGAAGTGCCCGCCACGGGTAATAGTCACGTCGCGTATTAGAATATTGCGGCATAGTTTCAGGGCTATCGACTTGTCACCCGTCCCGATGCTCCCTCCGTGTACCTGTCCGGCTGTCTCCGTATCGTGTTTAGTCAGCCCGCTACCATCAATGGTACCCCGTCCAATAATGCTGATGTTCTGTTCACCATCGGCCCAGATGAGCGAGTTATGGAAATAGGTATGCCCACCGTCCTGATATTCAGGACCCTCAAAAGGCTCCGAGGGGTCATAGGCCGTACGCTCACTGGTGGCCACGATGGTGGCTCCTGCCTCGATGTTCAGACACACATTACTCTTCATCCTGATACTCCCCGAGAGATAGTGACCTGCGGTCAGCATCACAGTACCGCCACCATGACTGGCACATTCTTCAATGGCGCGGTTGATGGCGGGAGAATCAAGTGTGCGTCCGTCGCCCGTGGCTCCGTAATCTCTTACATTGTATGCGTTTTCAGCCTGTCCGCCAAATGGCAGCAGGCACAGTAAAGCAAAGGCCAGGTATTTTTTCATTTCGTTGTAATTGATTTTTTTGATTTTGTTCGTCTGTCATAGTTCCCTTCACCCTTATGGGAGAAAGGTTTGTTTTTTCGCAGGCAAAGATAATACAAATCGCAGACAAATACAAAAAATACCGGGGTTTTCTAAACTCCCAAACACCTAGTCTCCCAAACTCCTACCTTTTAACGTCGGTCGCGATTACCCCATTTCTTGTCGTAACGGCCTTCGGTGTCAACCTTGCCACCGAACATATTCAGGCGATAACGCACGTGAAGCATAGCATAGCTGTTGATGCTGTTGTAGCGAGTATCGCTGCGCCCGTTGGCATTCACCCAACGCTCGTAATTGCTCTGCTGGCCAAGGAGGTCGCAGAAGTTCAGTGCCACAATAAGGCTTTTGTTTTTGAGGAACGACTTCGACACCTGGCCGTTCCAGATGAGTTCGTTGGTATTCGACGAGGGGTCATTGAAACCTCTCCGGCTATTCTCGTGTAGATTGGTAGAGAACTCAAATCCCATGGGCAGTCGCAGCATCAGCTGTCCGCCATAGCTGAAGCGCCAGGTGTCAAGATTGGCACTGGGCTGCAACTCATTGCGTGAGTGCTGATAGTTCACGTTTCCGTCGATGGTTACTTCGAGCCAGTCGTTGCGGTAGCTGAGGTTCAGGCGTTGGTTCAGATTGGTGGTGCGTGTGGTGTTCTTTTGGGCATCAGCCTGACGCTGTGCCACGTAACTTACATAATTATTATAGCGCGCACGCGTAACCGAGCCAAAGTTCCAGTGGGCAGCCGAATCGAGGGCGGTGGTAAAGTTGAAGCCACCGTCGGCATTCCAGTTGCCGTTGATATTCTCAGGCCGTGACAAACTACCACCCGTCTCCTCGTTGTATCTCACCAGATTGGAGATGGAGTTGCGGATATGTCGGTAGTTACCGTATAGCACGATGGAGCGCTTATACTTCTGGATGTAGTTCTTGTAGTAGACATTCAGCGAGTTCGTGAACTGCGGTTTAAGTCCCGGGTTACCCTGGGTAATGTAGAGAGGATTCGAGTCGTCAGTGATGTCGAGCAGCTGAGTCATTTCAGGCTGACGGGTGTCACCGCGATAGTGGAGCCAGATGTCATGCTGGTCGCTGAACTTATAGTGAAAGTCGATGGTTGGGGTGAGATTCACCACATTGCGGACGGTATCTACATAGATGCCGCGATAGTCCTGAATGAAATTGGAGTGCTGGGGCTGCACGAGGAATCCCAAGTTATAGTCGTATTTCTTCTCCAAGTGGCGCAGGGTCAGTCGCATGTTGTGCGTGAAGTTCTTGTATTCAGAGTAGCGGCTGAGTTCCTTGTCGAAGTATTCATCCATCGTTGAGTATACAGGATCTAGCCAGGCGTCCCATTCGCGGTATTCAGGATCAATATCCGAGAAAATGTTAGGCACCCGGTGACTGAAATCGTATGTCTTTCGGTCGCTCTTATTCTGGCTGTATCGCAGTTCGTAGTTAAACTGCAGATGAGCCCCTTTCCATAGCGGCTCGCTATAGTTGGCACTGAGCACATAGCCTTTGTTGCTGCTCGGCGTGGTACTGTAGCGGGCAGTGTAATAGGTAGAGTCCTGCCCGGCCTGATTCTTGATGCGATGCAGGTAAACTTCGTTGTTCGAGGCGTTGCGATTATCGTTGTCGCCAATAGAACCTTCTACGCGCAGGGTGACATTACGTCCCCTCGGATTCAGCCGGCGATAGAATTGCAGCATGGCCCACGCGTTTTTGTTCTCGCCGTAGGAGAGGCTGGCTCCATGGTTATGGTTGACGAGATAGGGATAAATCTTCGAATCGGCGTCGTGTACATAAGCCAAAGGATTATCTACGTAGAGATAGGGATCATCGCTGAAGGTGGCGCTTGCCGAAGTTGAGGTACCGTCGTTGGTGCCCACATTACCATTGGCACGCATCAGGATATTGGTCAGCGAATCGGGTTTCCACTCCACACGCAGGTTTCCTCTCCAGTTGTTGCTACGCGACAAATCCTGCGTATTGCTGTTCGAAAAAGTACGGTTGGTCTCGCTGTAGAAATTCTCACTGGCATTCTCATTATGGTTGTCGCCATCGCGGTGGTTCCATCGTATCGAAGCGTCAACTTTCAGTTTCTTACCGTCGTCGAAGTTGAAGTTTGCGCCCAGCACCTTGTTGGCATTCAGACCGCGGCGGTTCCACCAGCCGGCATTCTCCTCCTTGTTATTGAAATTGCCCATCACCACGAAACGCGTCTTGTCTGTAAAGCTGCTGCCCATGCCTCGCGAGGCATAGCGATGCTGGGTACCACCCGCCAAGTCGAGATTGGTCATGTAGCCACGGTTCATGCCTTTCTTGATGGTGAAGTCGAGCACCGTCTCCTTGTTACCGTCGTCAATACCCGTAATACGTGACTGGTCGCTCTGCTGGTCGTAGAACTTCAGGCTTTGGATGATGTTCACCGGTAGGTTTTTCAGGGCCGTCTCCACGTCGCCTATCATAAACTCTTTTCCATCGAGCAGTATCTTCTTCACCTGTTTGCCGTTGACGGTGATATTGCCATCCTCATCGACCTCTGCACCGGGTATCCGCTTAATCAGTTCCTCAATAGGCGAGCCCTCCGGGGTACGATAGGCATCCGGATTAAATACCAATGTATCTTTCTTCACTACGACCTGCGGCACTCGGGCTGTAACAACGGTTTCCTTCAGCATCACTGTCTCCGGCGATATGAGCAGGTCGCCCAGATCCACCCCTTGGTCACGGCGCAAGGTCACTTCACGCTGAATAGACTGGTAGCCCACTGATGAAATCTTCAGTCGAAACACACCATTCGTTGGGGCTTCAATGGAAAATGTACCTTCGTCATTGGTCACTGTACCTCCCACGAATGTGCTGTCTGTCACGGTAAACAACTGCACGGTGGCCTGCATCAGTGGTTCTTTTAAATCGGAGTCAAAGAGAGTGCCACTGATGGTAAGTGGCTCGCGGGGTTGAGAATGGATGGCAATTGGAAATAAACTTGCCAGTAAAAAGAGTAAAATGTATTTACGCATTAATCTATATGATTACTGACGTCCCACTTGCGGAGCAGGCCGTCCATCAGTTCTATTTCACAGCCAAAACTTATTATAAGACGGACTAGGAGAATGATTGTAAAATGCCGGTATTACAGTATTAAAAATTTTTAATAGATAATTAATTCAAGATAGAAGGGCAAATTATGTAGTATGTTATTAGGAGCATGCTAATGGACTAAGTAAGGCAATACATGCCAAAGTCATCACATAAAACAACTAAAAGTCAACTACATTGTGGCCGAAATCAATACAAGACCAAGAAAAAAAACTCAAAATCCCAAAACCGGACGAGGTATTTTGCATTTACTATTTCAAATTTGCATTTGCTAATTGAATTCGCAATCTGTTATTATATGTTAAAAATAGCAAATACAAGCATAGGTTACATGACTTTTGTTATTAATTTATGTAATTTTGCAGTCCAAAGTATAATTATCTTAGAATATAACTACTACGGTGAAATATAATAAATACTAAATAAAAGTCAATATGATGAATAAACTATTTGCTGGGAGAATGACATCCAGAACAAATCTTGCGGGGAAATCAGATTTCTCTGCAAAACAAGTTTCCACAACATTATTGTTGTTACTCTTGTGTTTGCTGATGCCGCAAGGGACGAACGCGAGAGAGATTGAATATGACTTTGAAGCTCTTGCTACCAATGCACATTATCAATTTAATAACACCGGGACTTATACCATCAACCATGGTTCTGGATACTCTGGAGTGTCTTTTACTGTCTCTTATCAAGCAAGTACGTCTTTTAATTCTTATACTGTTGATTTAAGTAGATTTGCATTTAGATCGAACAATAATGAAGATGGTAAGGGTATTAAGGGATGGATTCTTCAATATGATGGTGATGCTAGCCCTAATAAAGGTTTAGTATATAGAGGTACGGAAGAACATTTCATTATTTGTGACTTAAGACCAGAAGATGAAGTGACTATTTATTATCACACCACCACAGGTAACAACAGAACCGCTACATTGTTTTTTGAAAGTGGAAGTGCAAGTATAAATGGCACAAATTTGTCAAATGGCGATGTTGTGTGTTCATCAAGTTCAACTTCTTCACAGACAGCAACTTTTAAAGCCACAAGTCGCGGTGATGTGATTTTATATACAACAAAAGCAAATGCTTGGCAAACTATCATTTCAAAAATCGTCATTACTCGTCCTGAGGGCATTCCTCAATATTCATATGATCCAGCGATCGAAACCTACGATTTGACAGGCAAGACGTGGACTATCTCACAAGGTGAGAGTGCAGGATATTCTTTCGCGACATATGCGGCAAACTACATTAGCAACCCTATTGGCTATGAATTAAACAACCGTATAGCCATTCAAAATGGTCTCTCTGGATCATGGTCGTATGCCAACGGATTAAAAAGTGGAACACGCTATCGGCTTCTTGGTATTAGTGATCTCCGCGACGGCGACCGCGTGAGAGTAACATTCAGTGGCAACATTAAGTTCTCGAGCCGACACGAATGGGACAAAATAGAAACTTCATTCTTGGCTGCCGGAAAGGTTTTCTATGATGCCGACAACGACGGTGAGCAGGATAGTAATGAAGATGTGACCATCACCAATGCTGGAACAAACGTGGAAAGTGGTGCTTGGTACACCATGTTGGAGGCCGGCCATCTTGATTTGGCTGTTGACAATGGTGCCATCATCACCAAAATTGAAATATATTCCGACCGCAAGGCTGCCTACATTGATACCGACAATGGCGACGGTAGCCACACGCTGACGTTCGATGGAACAGGACAATTGGTGGAGAAGACGGCTTATATCCCAGGTTTAAGGATGGAATTTGGTGATGCTTCTAAGGAGGCAGAGCATTTCTTTGTCACATTGTCTGATGCTGGTCCTGTTTCTTGGGGTTACGACCACAAAAAATTTTTAATGGCCAGAAGAAGTGACAATCAAACAAGCTTGTCGAAAGCTCCTGTTACAGGAACATTCTATAAATTCATTCCTGAGATTAGCGGTACTTTGAATATCGATTTCAAGGCTTTGAGCGTAAAATATGGATTTGCACTCACAAATAATGATCCATCTAATGAAGAAATTACCAACGCCTCTTGCCCGTACGTCTTTATCAAAGTAGATGCTAATGGAAGCGTAACCGACATGACTCCTTCTAATCATAATTTTGGTAATGGTAATTTAAAAAGAAACTACAACAACGGCTTTAGCTTGGAGAAGGGATACACCTACTATTTCTATGGTTGGTGGCCTGGATATGAGAACAATAATACCAATGTTATAGAAAGTTGCGGTGTAGCCAAACTACTCAGAGCAACATATACTCCTTCGTTCATGATGCCCGAACTGGCATGTGTAACGGAGAATGGTGCCACATCGTTCGACGGAAGTACCAGCAAACCAAAGATTCAGATTACAGGTAGTCCCCAAAACCTTAATTTAAGCGTGAAGAAGGCATCTGAGAATATTGACACTTCAAAGATCAGCATTTCTTTGGATAACAACGGCTATCTGCAAATTACTGGTATTTCCTATAAAGACGACACAAAGGATCACGCAGGTGTCATCTTGGTAAGTGCTACAGCCAACGAAGGTGAGCACGTGTTTGCTCTGACCATTCCTTACTCTGCCGCATTCAACAACGGTGCAGGTCATAGATGGGATTTCTATTCCGAGCCTTTGGAAATCGGTAACTATTTCAGCGATTTCTATTCTAACAGCAAAGTTCAGGCTAAGCAGAAGCTCACAGAAGACGATATAGCAGGTATGGGTAAGAATACCAGTTCGCAGTTGTATCGTGAAATTGAAAAGGAAAGTGGAACCGATTGGACTTTCACTTATCGTGTAGTTGGAAGCAGTGGCGGAGTAAAAGACCCGATGTTCCAGAACGTTTATGATATGTGTGGTGACAATGCCGACATGATATGGGAGACCGAAGGACTGTGGTTCGACGCACCATCCAACAAGAGTGCTATCATGAACGAGAGGTTGGGCAATGTTGATAAAACATCATCTACCGATCCCGACCGCTATGTGGCCATCCTGCCAGGCAGTTCGTTCACCATCCCCGCGCTGAAGGCTGGCGACCGTGTGCTTATCAAAATGGGTAGCGGCGATGGCAGCAGTGGCGATGCCTGCAAATTGAACATCACGAACGCCCTCGATGCCATCGGACAGGTGATTTCTGAAAGTGACGTCTATAATGCCGGTGGCAATCTATGGGATTACAGCGGAGGAACATATGATTATCGCAGTGCTTATCACTTCATTTCCACTGGCGGTGATATGACGTTCACAATGAACTCTGGCTCGATGACCAAACTTTACGCCATCGAAATTTATCGGGGTGATATACGATACAGTACCGATGCCACGCGTGTACCTAGTCAAACATACAACGGCGAAACCTATAATGCCAATGCTTGGTGTCTCTATAACGACTATCGCACAGAAGATGGACAAGCAAAACGCGCTGCCTACCAGTTGCACTTCCGTGGCAAAGGCCAGAGAGGTAGAACCCCGACCGTTCTCCATAAAAGCGGAAACATCAACACGGATGACAATCTGGTATATGCTGAGCTTGGAGCAACAAGTGCGCCTTACATTCTCTTTAAGTCAGAGAAGGAACAGTATGGTATGTTCAGAATGCGTATTGACGACATGGAGTTGAATAATAAATACGTAGCCCAATATGCCCTCCAAAACGTTGCCGTGGGATATCTTCAGAATAAGACTTACCCTTATACATGGGACTTCACAGACCTGATGGTTTATGCTGACACCGAAACCCGTATCCAGAAAGAACGTGATAATGTGGATGACTATGCACCCAAAACGGAAACAGGCGACTATGATATAGAGTTTATGAACAACTCGGTTGGCGAGGACGTGAAGACCGTTGAGCAGTGGAAGGAGTATGCTGCAGACGGAAACATTCCTGCTGGATATGGTCTGCACCTCAGGAACGAGAACGTTAACGGAGGTGTGATGTGGGAGAGCGGCCAACTCTATGCAGGTGATGAAATCTTTACCGAGACATTCGGCCTCAGCATTTCTGCTCCTGGCGTTCACGAAAATTACAATGGTGGTCTTCGTATCACCGATGAAGGTCTCTGCTTGACAGGAGGAAACTGGAAGATTACTATTCCAGAGGTAGGTTCTACTAACGCTGTTTATGTCAGGGCACACGAGATAGGAGATGCTACTGCTGGTGTTGGTGCTGCAAATACTGCATTCACCTACGTAGGAACTGCTACTGACGGCACAAATGATAAAATCTATGCCGTGAAGGGTACTGGCGCAGATATGGCGCTATTCTTCAACAACCTGATTATCAAAAAGATTGCCGTGTCGGAGGATGCTAAGAAGGTGAACTCTAAGGGCTGGACATCAGAAAGCCGCAGCCGCAATATTGACGCATCGCTGACCGCCTATATGACGGGTAAGGACATCAAGACCTATCTCGTGAGCAACCCCGACTATAAGAATCGCACGCTGACGCTGACCGACGTGGGTGCCGACGCATCCAACTACGTGCTGCCAGCTAATACGGGTTGTGTGATGTATAATGCAACCGACAACGCTGCAGCTGAGATTCTTGACGGAGGTTTCCATCTCTTTGTTCCCGATATGCACGATACGGAGAAAGTGTATAATGTGACCGAGACTAACAACCTGTTGACGCCCAATGTAAGCAGTGAAATATCGTTAGGCATGAGAAATGGAAGCAACGTAAACTATGTATTGGCCTATAAGTATCAGCAGCTGAAGGAAGACGGCACACCTTACGGTGACGTAATGGAAGGCCCGGAAATGTTCTACCGCGTGTCTAAGAGCGGCATCAAGGTGCGCGCAAACTCTGCCTACCTGCAGCTGCCCGAAGGCAAGGTTCACCCGGATAACACATCGATGTCTGCAGGCGCCAAGTTCACATTCATCTTTGCCGATGAGCTGGAGAACGATAGCCAGGCCACAGGCATCGAGGATATTCCTGCACGGAGCACATCTGCCGAGAACGGCCAGCCGGTATGGTACAACCTCAACGGCCAGAAACTCAATGGCAAGCCTCAGCAGAGAGGTCTCTATATAGTTAACGGAAAGAAAGTACTCTTTAAATAATTAGTAAGATGAAAAAGCATTATATAAGCCCTGAGACAACGGCAGTGAAAGTCAAACTTTATTCTTCAGTTCTGGAAGGTGCGCCTTATGCAGATTGGAGCAAGGGCGCCTATGGCGGAGATACACCAGGATATGCTGACGCCAAGGAGTCTGCTGTGGTGGAGGAAGAGGAAGCTCTTCCCACGCAGCCGAATCTCTGGGACGACGACGAGGAGTAAGTCAACAAATAAGCGTAATATAATTATTTAGTTTTCTCATCATTTGAGACGGGGCAGCAGTGATCATTCATTGTTGCCCCTGTTTTTACTCCCCCACCCCCAACCTTCAAGGGAAGAATAAAATTAACAAAAACCGAGATTATAGGTTAAAGGTTAAAGATTAAAGATTAAGGATGAAAGATGAAAGTGATGAGGGATGAGTGGTTATCGTTAACGTTAACGTTATCGTTGGAAGGAAAGGCTGTTTGCGCCCACAACGAAAAATAAATGTTAAATGAGCGCAAATAATGGAAATATCAAAAAACATTTACTACTTTTGTAACCATTAATAGTGGTGAAAGAATCACGAATCAGGCTATTCTCTGAGTATTTATCTTTTGATTTGAAAAAACAACCTATTTGTTATGAATATTGCAAAACTAATGACTAATTTACGGAGCACGTTGCTGGTCGCAGCCCTTTTGCTGTTTGTGTCAACTCCTATAAATGCCCAGCGTTTTACCGACAATCTCGGAAGAGGATTGGTGGTTCTTAAGGCCTATAATTCCAATTATCTTAGTTGGAGGAAGTTGGGTACGGAATACTATGACGTGACCTACAATGTCTATCGTAACAACGCGTTAATAGCAAGTGGATTGACGGTTACCAGTTATAGGGATTCCAATAGTTCGGAAACGAACACTTACCAAATAGAAGCAGTTAAAAACACTACCTCGCTTGGTCTCTGCAATGAGGTTTCACCTTGGCCTGGCTATGTTTATACGTATAGTGGCACATCCAACGCTTATCTTGACCTATCCTTGGCAACCGTCTATGACCGCAACGGCAACGATGTGACCGAGCATTATGAGCCCAACGATGCAGAATTTGCGGACTTGGACGGTGACGGTGAACTGGAAATGATTATCAAACGCTTAAACACGGTAGATGCAGCTGGTGTGAGTACAGGAACGTACACCCAAAATGGAATAGAAATCTTCAACATCTACCCGAATAACTCCAAGGAATTCGTTGTGCTTGACGCCTACGACATCAACTGGCAGACTGGTGCCACAACTCTTTTATGGCGCATTGACTGCGGTCCGAACATGGTGAGCAGTAACTCTACGGAAATAAATATCATTGCTTACGACTGGGATGAAGACGGTGCTGCCGAGGTGGTGCTGCGTGGTGCCGATAACATGATTATCTATGGCAACAATGGTAGAACACGGCTTCACGAAATTGGTGATATGAATGTGAATACCCGGCAGAATTGGATGTCGCATAGACAGTCAGATGGTACGAATCTCGTCAGTATGGCATATACCAAGGATGGCTCGGAATACTTGCTTTACATAAACGGACAGACAGGAGCCTTGTATCAGAAGACAGACTATCCGCTGAAACGCCTGGAGAATGGTGAGACAGACTTAAATGCTGCTTGGGGCGACGGGTACGGACACCGTTCGTCAAAGTATTTCTTTGGTGCACCTTTCCTGGATGGCAAGAAGGCTAGTTTGTTTCTGGCACGCGGCATATATACGCGCCACAAAATGATAGCTATGGATGTGGACAAGGATTCACACACTTGGGGCGAGCGCTGGAGATGGAACAATAATACCAATAGGTCGCCATGGTTTGGTCAGGGTTATCATAACTTTATCATTGCTGATGTGGATGAAGATGGCCGCGACGAGATTGTCTATGGTTCGATGGTCATTGACGACACAGGTAATGGTCTCTCCACTACAGGGTTGGGGCATGGAGACGCAGAACATGTAACCGACATTGACCCGTGGCGTAAAGGTTTGGAGTTTTTTGGCTGCAACGAGGACAATCCTGCCATGAACTACCGCAATGCGACGACAAGCGAGATTTATGTAAGATACACTGCGACAGATGATGACGGCCGATGCCTGGCAGGTAATTTTCGAAACGACTATCCTGGTTCACAATTAAAGTCTTCAAGTATGTCCGACTGGCTTAGCGCTACGAAAGACATCACCATTGACAACACCAAAAACATGACTGTTGACAACACCAAAGATATACCTGAGGACAGATATAACCATCACCTTAACTTCCGTATTTACTGGGACGGCGACCTTTGTTCAGAAGTCTTTGACAGTGGTGGCAGCGGTGGCGGAGCCGGAACCATCACCAAGCCTGGTTCCACCGAAGGGGCATTAGGTTCCCGACTGGCAAACTTGACAGGCAGCAGCACCAACAACGGCACGAAAAACAATTCCTGTTTCCAAGGAGACATTATCGGCGACTGGCGCGAAGAGGTGGTGATGCGTCTTAACGCCAATACCGTGCGCATTTTTAGTTCGAATATCAACACCAATTATGCCCTTCCAACACTATGGCATGACCATCAATACCGTCAGGCAATGGTATGGCAGATGATGGCCTATAATCAGCCGCCTCACCTGAGTTATTTCCTCGGCGAGATGGAAGGTTATACGGTGGCTCCTCCACCCCTTACAACCAGAGGCAGGGAGGTTGTTGGCAATAATACTAACATCGATGGAAATTACAACGGTAAACACGTGTTGCATAATGAGTATGACAATACGTCAATTAGCATAAGCGGTGGTTCTCCTGCTGTGCTCACCATCAATGTACCCGCATGGGTTCAAGGTCACGATAATAACAATAATATAACAACAACTACCTATACCTGTAATTTGACTGGAGGTGCCATGAGCGGCGAGACGCGACTGGTGAAGCAAGGAAATGGTATCCTTAACATGTCGAATGCTGTTCATGCAAATACTGGCAATACCGACATTTGGGGCGGCACGGTGAACTTTGACGGTACGATGCAGAATAGCGCGGTTTGGATGAATCGCCACACCACGCTGAATACAACGGGTGGAGCGTTTAACAAAGGCCTCACCATGGAATATGGAGCCACGCTGAATGTGGGTGGAGGTGATTGCAGCCGTGTGAACATCTCTGAACTAACGCTGAACTACGGTGCCCGCGTGGTATTGGATGTAAATGGCATGGGCGATGCTGAGCATGACTGGCTGAATGCTACCACGCTGAAAATAGATGACACGAAGGTGGGTGTTGATGCTTGGGAGAACTATGGACCACAGTACATCACACCAGTGTTCCAAATCAGGATGCAAACAACATTAGGTGAGGGCCGCTACCCCATCGGTAACGTGACAACGGTCAACGGCGACCTCTCTGCCATTGTGCTTAAAAGTGATTTGATTGGCGCAGAACATCTTTCATTGGAGCAAGAAAACGGCGTACTTTACCTGCGTGTGTCTGATGTGGCTACAGCCAACGAAGCCACAATCGCCCTGACAGGTATGGCACCGTATGAGGACGTTGCCACCCCCTATCCTTCCGCTTCACCTGACAACTACTACCTGCCGGTAATCAGCATCGTTGCCAACAATACAAATGGCCAAGCCCCCACCCTATCAGGCACATTCACCACGCTTGATGGTACGGAAAAGAGCATCGGAAGCAACGAGGAACCACGGACTTTGTTCAGCGAGAACTTCGAGGGCAGCACGACAGCCAGCAACTATTGGAAAAACAACAATGAGGGCAGTAGCATTTTCTTACCCGACTATGCTAACAGTGATGGTCAATGTATCGGAATAAAATCCTCAAACGATCGCGGCGACTATACTCCTATTAACGCAGACTACACGGGCATAAGTGCATACTACTTAGACTTTGATGCTTATTTCAACAATGCATCGAAGACAACGGATTTTGCCGTGATGAGCAAAAGCCATTTAGCGTCGTGGACATTTAATTATGGTTACGATTGGCAAACGAATACTACGACAGTGCACAATCCTTTCCTTTTCTTCATACGGCGTGGCGCAGGCTCTACTACATTTGCAGTCAACGAATCTTCTACCAGCCTGATATTGAACAACAGCACTTGGTATCACTTTACCCTGACTGTTGACATGGAAGCGGGAACCGTAGGCTACAATATCATGCTGAAAGGAAGCACCACGCCTGTGGCCAGCGGTACATACACCCTACAACCTGGCGAAAGTGCCGAATGTGACGGTATTTACATCCGAAACGGACGCTATCAATATGAGCCGGGCGGTGCAGGTATTGACAATATCGTTATCAAGTCGGCTCCAACCAGTCTGAACAGTTTCACCTTCACTGAGCCGGGAACACTTCGTGTGATGTCGAGTGTTGAAGGATATGCGTCCTCTGTAAAAACCTTCGAGGTACAATACCCGTTCATAAAGACCGGCAACAGCGGAGACATCAGCAACGACTATCTACCCGTTGCCATCCACGATGAACTGGCGACATCATTACCGCAAAAAGTAGAGACACAGGGCAATGTCCATTTGTGGCGCAACGGACTGGCAGGTACATCGACATGGGCCACAATGGTGGTACCGTTCGACATGACCGTGGCACAGGTACGTGAGGTGTTCGGCGAAGGTGTGACCGTAGCAAACCTTGAGATAGGTAAAGGTACTGGTTCCCAAATCTACTTTGAGACGATCGAAGTGGAGACAGCAAACGGCAACATAACAGCAATCACCGCCAACAAACCGTGTCTGATAAAGGGAGTGACAAAGGAGGCTCCTTATCTCATCATGGGCATTACCAGTGAGCCGGTGCAAGAACCATCCGTTACCAACGGACATTTCACCTTCGTAGGCACATACATCGATCTGGGACAGAAAGCCTTCACCACCAACGACTATTTCTTCACCACAAGTGGACTGAGTCGCGTGGAAACAAACGGCACCACGATGCGTCTAAAAGGCTATCGTGGCTACTTCGAAGGGCTGACATCCAACGGCGCAAAGAATATCCAGACGGTATTTGAAAAGTCAGATGTTGTTACAGGAATCCTGGATGTACCGACCACTACACGCAACGAGGTGTATGACCTGCAAGGCCGCAAGATTCCTGAGAATTGGCGACGAAAGAAAGGTATCTATATCGTGAACGGAAGAAAAATGATTGTAAAATAACCCCGAGAACATCCTGACGCATGAACAAGAAACTCTATATAAAGCCTGCAGCCGTGCTATTTCAATTCAGCACAACTGATAGTATTGCCGGCGAAGTGATTATTAGCACCAGTAACGCCACCGTCATCGGGGAAGGCGGCGGAGACCTTAACGCCAAAGAAGGCACATTATTCGACGGTGAACTGGTTGAGAATGATGAGGATTTCATTTATAAACCAATCCACTCCATTTGGGATGATGAAACAGACGAGTAAATGGCGTTTTGCTACCCACTGGAAGCTTTGTTTCCACCCATTAGAAGCGATACTTCCACCCAATAGAAGCTGGCCTTTCACTCATTGAAAGAAACGTCAGCAAAGGATAAAAAAGAAGAGAGCCATCCCGAAGGACGACTCTCTCTTGTTTGTTTTAAAAACTGCGTCTCAATTACTCAGGCAGAGAAATTGCCTCAGAAGGACAAACACCAGCGCAAGTGCCACACTCGGTGCACACGTC
>AUXO015702474.1_pt1 | contig 15234 bp, 22 predicted proteins | sample 768731 | NCBI WGS metagenome assembly AUXO01 (sample SAMN02715735, study PRJNA202380) | gut metagenome | biome: sheep rumen | host: Ovis aries | place: New Zealand: Palmerston North
AAAGGAAATCCGAAAATAGAATAAGCAACACAAATTCCCCATTATGTAAACATAACAGGAAATTTGTGTTGTTAATGGATCTATTCTTAACTAATAAGATTATACTATATTTAAATTACAATGTCAATACCTTTTTTATATTATGGTAATGGAATTGTTGGAACACTATTTGGATATATAATAGATGTATTTGTTGTTGTTGGTTTTGTTGATGGAATTTGTCCTGTTGGTACTGACCATTTAATGCCAAAATCGTCACCAGCTATTGTTGTATAAAATCTTAACGAACCCATAATAATTGGACTTGACGAACTTTGAACATTTCCATAAATAAATTTAAAGTTCATTGGTAAATTATTTATTTTTTTTGTATTATCGTTTGCGTCTGTTTCTGTTGTTCTAACTGGTGGTATAACGTCTGTTAAAACAGATTTTATTGAAGCATATGTATTTGCTGTTAATGTTGGTGAAGTTGGAATTTGTGACTGATCAATATTTTGTAAAATCAATTCGCTGTCTTCTGGTCTAACCTTTGCTGTAATTATAACCCTGTTGCCTTCAATATTGCTAAATGGTAAATAGCCTGTTGCTGTTTTTGTTTGATATTGAAATTGACCATTAATTGCATCAATAAATAATTGTGCTAATCTTTTGTAACCATTGTTATTTGGGTGAGTATCGTCTGTTGCAAATAATGAAGATTTTAATAATATTTCAAAACCTATCCAACCGCAATATATAAACCCATTTTCTAAACATTGCACTTTTAATCTTTTATGTGCGTCAAATAATTGATAATAATATCTGTCGTTTGAATAATTTAATTTTGGTCTCGTTTCAGAGTTTATAACATTAATTCTTTTAATGTTAGGAAAATTATTTGAAATAGCTGTTTTAATATTTGACATTGAAGCTGCTAAATCTGCATTGTAGTTGGTGTCGTATGCAATACCGTTTGTTTCACCCCATGCACAAACAAAATTAATGTCTGTTATTGTGTCATTATCAATCGTTGTATCTGCTATTGCTTGTTGTAATAATGTATAAAATGTTGTTGTGTGGTTTTCGTCATATGCTGTAAAGCCTGTGCCTGAACCATATTTTAAATATGCATGATCATATAATTTGTTTTTTGTCAATGCAAATAGTCCTGTGTCGTCGTCGCTTGAACCAATGCCCTTGCAAAAACTATTGCCAATATAAATGGCATTTCGTTCGTCATGTACGTCAATATTGTCTATTTGATTTTGTAAACTAGCTGTTTCAGTTTGTAAATCTTCAATAGCTTTATCTTTAATTTTTTCTGCTACTAAATCAGGGTAATTTGTAATTGCAATAATGTTTATTTCGTCAATAACGTCTGTATTTTTTAAATCTCTTATGTAATAAAATGATCCTTCTTTGTCGTTATATGTTGTTTTTCCTAATGTTCTTGCAATAGATCCATCAATAAAGTTTGTTCCTGCTTTCATGTCTGCAACTGTATTAAAACCTAAAACGCCTTTAACGGCTAAATAACTTGTTATAATTTCTTGGAGTTCTCCACTCTCTACCATTGCGTCTAGTTTGTTGTTAATTTCTTCTTGTACGTCTAAATTGTCAAAATAATTGTCTACGTAATTTTTTAATTCTACGTATAATTGTTGTAATTCAACTAACCCGTCTGCGTTATTGTTAATTGCTGGTAATATTTCTGTTTCCAAATAATTGCATAACCATACTAATTGTTCTTCGTATGTCATTGCCTCTTTGTAGCTGCTTGGTATCATTCCAAAACATGCAACGAAACGGTTAATTGGTGTTAATTTTGAAGGTGTAACCATGTTTTTATACTCCTTTTTAATAAAGTCCCATAAACAAGCTGTTTAACTCGTCTATAATTTCTTTTGTGTAGTTTGCTACTGTGTCCCTATATTGCATTATCATTGCTTGGTAACTTGCTGTTATTCCTTGGTTTCCTTTTACATTTCTTGTGTAACTGTCAATGTCTTTTGTATTTGTTTTGTTTGTGCTATCTACTTTTGTTTCGTCTGTCGCTACTGTTGCATTTTCGTTAGCGCTTGTACTACTTGCATATTTTCCTGTTAAAATTTCTTCTTTATTAATTTGTCCTTGTGGTGTATCACTGTTTATGTTTAAACCGCTGCTGTTGCCGTTTGTATTACTATTACTGTTGCTTGTTCCTTCGCTTTGTCCTTCGCCTGTATGTTCGTGGCTGTAAACTTCTGTGTAATCAACATTTATTAATGGGTTGTATTGTATTGCCTGTGTATATATTAACGGTAAATATGTTTCCATTATTTCCGCCATTGTGGTTTTTGCATAATGTCTAAATAGCGCGGGTGTTTCAAAACCAATTTCACGCATAAAATAATGGTCGACAATTTTTTTTGCTAATTTATCTTTATTAAATAAATTAGAATTTTCTATTGTTTCTATTTGATCTGGTAATAAATAATCGTTTAAATTATAATCTTTAAACCATTGTTCAACCTCGTCGCGTGTATATAAATTAATTACTTTTCGTAATTGCATTGTATAACTAGCCATTTTTATTTATTCCTTCTTCAATAATATTGTCTATTTCTTCTGTTTTTTCGTAGTCGTTAATCATGCTTTCGGCTTGTTTGATTATATTATGTAAATCGCTACGCACTCTAACTGATATTTCCTTGTCTGTTCCTGTTAGGCCGTATTTTTCGTTAAATTGTCTGCATGCCTCTTGGCGTGGTGCTAAAAATTTTTCTAAATTTAAATTTATTAATTCGTTGTTGCTGTTTGCCTCGTCTGTTATTAAACGTTCCTTCTTATCTACAACTATATTATTTATTCCTAAATATGTCAATGCCTCGTTAAATATTTCTTTTTTATAATCTTGTAATTTATCGGCTACAAATGGTGCGTCGGTTCTTAAACATTTTAATTCGTTATTATCCATTAAATTTTTATCTGCAACAATTAATGGTTGGTTGCCGTTAAATTCATTATATAAATTGATCATACTTAAACGTTGCTTGTCATTTGTTAAAATTATAGTGCTAAATTTTTGTTGTGCAATGTTGGCGTCTGCGCTGCGTTGTATTTGACTTAATCTGTATGCGTATAGTTCCATTGCAAAAACAGTTGGCGTCATGTTCCAATTATTTTTTATTAAAATACATTCTTGGGTATCTTTAACATTTGGTAGTAACCCGCTGTAAACATTTCTTGTTGTGTTAAATTCATGTCCAAAACAACGTAGTTTTGTTGGTAAATTATATAAATTAAAGTAACCTGCGGGCGCTGCTTGTGTGTTAATATAACCGTATTTTTCATGTTTTAACGCTGCTGCTATTCCATCATAATATAACGCAAATTCAATGTGGCGCGCGTCCATACTGTCTGGAACTTTCCATTCAAACATACTGCGCGCAATATCTTCAAAAATTTGCATATACATTTGCATTGTTGCGTCGTTTAAATAGGCGCTGTCTAAAAATTCCCTGTTATTACGTAAATTTGTAATATAGTTGTTTGCTAATGCTTTTTTAGCCATGTTTTTATTTCTCCTTCTATGGTGTTACGGGTCTATTGTCTTGCGAATAGTCTAAATATTTTGTTGCGTCATGCCATAAAGTAACACCGTTGTCAAATAAATTCCTTAATTCTGCTAAATCTGTTTCTGGCACGTCGCCTTCGATATTAATACCTTGTGTTTTTATATAATTCCAATATGGACGCGTATTTATATTTGGTACTTTTAAATCATTTGTTGCGTAACCGAACATGTCAAAATAGTGATCTATACGTTGTGCAAATTGTGCCTTTATATTATAACGTGTAAAAATATTGTCGTCTATTAAACCATAACCAACAATAGTTGCATTGCTGCCGCCTAATGTTGCTTGATCTGGTAATAATTTTTGGCGTTCAACTGTGGCCATTAATTCTTTAATATAAAAATCATAATTAGCCGCTGTATTTTGTAATTGTGCGCCTGCATTTACTGTACTGCCAAAACCGCTTGCCGTTCCTAAACCTGCGCCGCTGCCTTGTCCGCCGTTGGTGTTATAATCGCTATAACGTTTGCCCATATTTCCTAATGTAGTTAAACCACTGCCCGCGCCTGCTATCATTCCTAATGCGTTTGCAAGTAAATTGCTTGATCCTGTTACAACTCCCATGTTTGCTGCATATGTTTCACGTTCTGTTTGAACGTTTACTAAACCTGCATTTTCTGCCAACCATGCGTTGTAATAATCTGTGCTTGTACTTAATGTTGGGTAACCGTTTAATGTTGCTGCGTCGCTTAAATTGTCGCCCGTTTTTCCTCTATAATTTTGAGGTATCATAAAAACAGTTGGGTTTGGGTTTGCCTCGCTAATAAATTTAAAACTTGGCGTTGCGTTTTCAAAATCTTCGTACCTATATACCTTGTTTGCCCCTTGGGTTGGGTTAAATCCTATGTATAAATATGGGTACGTTAGAACTTTCCCATTGTGTGGTATGTAACCGTCAACGCTGCTTGGCCTTGCTATTAATGTTTCTGTTGTTGCTGTTGCGTCGCCTTTTAATACCCAAATATTGTTTACTACGTCGCCTGCATTTATTCCTTGTAATCTGTTGGCGTCTGTCAATAGCCCGTTTACTGCCACTTTTGGAACTGTAAAACTTGCTACAACGTATGTACTTTGGTTTGTTATGTCGCCTTCTTGCCAACCAACCAAACTGCGCATTAAATAATAATATTTTGTTAAACTGTCTGTTGCAATAAATGCCATTGCTTGTGGAATTCCATTTATAGCGTTGCCATGATCTGTTAAATATTCTTTATAATCAACTGTTACGTCGCCTGTTTCTTTATACATTATTTTATACCCTGTATAGGCAATAACGTATACTGGTGCTAAATTATCAACGCCGCCAACGCCTGCTATTTTATATTCGCCTGTTTCTAAATTTTCTGGTAATAAATTGGCGCCTATTGTATCATTTAAAATGTGTTCTCTTTCAACAAAACTTGTTTTATAAATTAAATCAAATTGCCATGTTTGGAACACGTCTGTTGCAATATGTATTAATGTGCAACCGCTGTTTAAATATTGTAAATCAACAATAAATGCGTAAAACCATTTATCGCTATAATTATTGTTTCTATACATACAATAATTATATGGTATTAAGTCGTCAAATTCTCCATCGTAGCGTATTGCGCCGTCTTTTCTTTGGTATGTGGCGTTTTCTAATTCCAATTTATCTAGGCCGTTAAAATAATTAAATTGTGCTGTTGCGTCGCTAAATGTTAATTGGTTTTTATTATCTAATTTTAGTTCGCATTTTAATAAAATAATGTCTGTGTCTGGTGTAACAACCATTTTTTTACTCCTATATTTTAAAAATAGGAGTAGGCGCGTTTTGGTGTCCTACTCCTACGAGGTAATTAAAATTTATATTATGCTGGGTTTGTTACTGTTACTGTTACTGTTCCTGTAACATTTCCGCATGTTGCTGTAATTGTAACTGATCCGTCTGCAACTCCTGTAACAACGCATTTTTTATTGTCGTTTTCGTCTGCTGCTACTGTTGCTTTTGTTGCGTCGCTGCTTGTATATGTAATTGTATCATTTGCTTGGAATGGATCTGTTGTTACTGATAATGTTACTGTATCTTCTTCTTCTACGCTTGGTGCTGTTTCGTTAAATTTAATTGTTGTTGGTTTAACTGTTGGTGCTGCTGTTGCAAAAACAACTGCGTTCGCAAATAAACTATAATTATACATTTTAACAACATTTAAATACATTTGCCATGTTCTGTTGTTTGCGTTATAGAATTCGTCAAGTTCAAAGTCTTGTGCTTTAATTTTAAACCATGAACGATCGCACATAATACCTAAAATATTTTCTGCGTTTTCTCCAAATGATTTAACAGTATAAATGTTGCCTAATAATGTTTTATATTCTAGGTTAAATGCTTGTGCTAATGCCATTACGTCAACAACGCTTGAAACGTCGTTTCTTAAAATAAATACTATATCTTCTGGTCTTGACCATGTTACAACTGCGTTACCGTAGCCGCCAACTTTTGCCCATGCGTTATAATCGCTGCTTGGTTCTTGCATGTTTAAGAATAATTCTCTTGCTTTTGTAATAAATGCGTCTGCTGTTGCTGCTGTTGTTGGTTTTGTTATTGTTTCAATTTGTACGCTATTTGAATTGTAGGCGTCAACTACTAAACCTTTTGTTAGGTTATATTCGTCAATGTATGCGCTATTATATAAAGCGTCTGTAATTCCTGTAATAAAGTTTGCTAATGCGCCCCATGATGTAAACGCTGTTTTAGCTTTTGCCCTTGTAATTGTAACAGGGTATTGAATATCGCTGTTAATTGTTGGATAAATTGTTTTTAAATCAATTTCGTATCTAGCCAATAAGCCTGCGAAATCGTCAACATTAAAGCGTCTGCCTTTAATTGGGTTTATGTAAATTTCTTCTCCAATTGCGCCTAATGGTAATCTGTCGCCCTCTAACGCTTTTAATTTGTTGTTAAATTCTCTGCTTTCAACTTGTGAATAAACAATTTTCTTTACAAGTCTTTGGAAAAATTCATTATATACGTTTTGATCTGCTGTAATTGCTGCTGCGTATGTTCCAATGTCTGTGTCTGGCATAATTTCAGGCACATATTTTGCAAATAATGTATTGTCTTGTATGCTTGTTTCTCTAATTTCGTTTAACGCTACGCGTAAACCTTCTGGTATTGCCATGTCTTTAATTCTCCTTTACATAATTTATTAACTTCATTTAAGCACAAAAAAAATAAAAAGTCAATATAATTTTTTAAAAAATTATATTAACTTTTTCTAACAGGTTGTTAGATATAGCAAGTAACAAACTACATGTTTTTTATATCATATTTATTTTTTTATGTCAATAAAAAACCACCCTTTATGGGTGGTAAAACAAAAATAAAGTTTATGCTTTTACAATAAAATTTGAAAAATCAAATTAAAAGCCATTTAAACTATAACATTATTTATTGTTCTTGTCAATATTTCTGTTTAATATGCTTAATTCGTATGTGTTTTTAATTCTTTTAGTGTTGTCTATTGTTTGTTGGTTAATATGTAATCTTTTTAATACTTGTTCGTTTTCTAAATCTTTTAAAAATTGTTTTGCGTCGTTATTCATTTTAACCCCCTTATTACATTTGGTTTTTAAAATTGCCGTTGGCGTCAAATACTGATCCAAAATTAAAAGGCATTTTTGGTTTTTCTTCTTCTTTTTTCTTTGGTGTTGTTGGTGTTTCTATTTCGTCAATTACTCCAACTTGTTTTAATAAATTGGCGTTTGTTGTCATTAATACGTCCTTGTCATTTTTTAAAGTTGTAATTTCTTGGTCTTTTTTTTCTATTGTTTCGTTTACGTTTTTTGTATCTGTTATAATCTCGCCTAAAACGTCTGCTATTTTTGCTGCGTTTTCCTTGCCTAATGTTTTATTTATACTTTCAATTTTTTTGCTTAAATCTTCATTTTTCATAAAATTATTGTTCCTTTCCTTCTTATAAAACGCCATTTGTTTTTTTGTGTTGTTGGCGTTGGTGGTATTACTCCATAATATATATACTCGGTGCCGTCAACTATATTGTTAATTCCTGTTCCTGTGGTTGGATCTATTGAATTTTCATAACCAAATTTAAAAATGCCGTCTGCTTGGTTTTCTTTTTCCAAATGTACGTGCAAGCCTGTGCTTGCTGTGCCGCTTGGGTTTCCTTCATAACTAATGTGTTGCCCTTTGGTTATGGTGTCGCCAACATTAACTAACACGCTATTATCGCTTAAATCTCCATACAACCATAAATCGTTTGTTGTTTGATCCCATATAATACATATTGCCCCGTAGCCTGTTTGGTCTGTTTGGTCAACTCTTGTTACAATGCCATTGCTCATGCTATAAACTGGTTGTCCTACGTCTGTTTCATACGCTTTACGCGTTTGTAAATCAATGCCCGCGTGTATATGTCCGCGGTCTTTGTTCTCCCCACGCGCCCGTTACTTCAAATTCTTCATTAATAAACGGTGCCAAATTAACTTGTACTGCCATGTTTAAAACTCCTGTGTAAACTGTGTATAACTATGTGGACAACTAACCAATTAAACTGTTCCATGTTTCTGTATATACTTGGCCGTCATAACCTAAACCGTGGTTAGCTTGGTATTGATAAACTGCGCGTTCTGTTGCGTCGTCGTAATAATCTGTAACGTGTACGTCGTAGCCTAAACGTTGTAACATAAATTGCAATATGCCTATATCTTCCCCACGTTCTACGCCTTTTTTTAAAACTCTATATAATGGTATATAAACCTTGCCAATTTCTATATTTTCATAACCGCCGCTAACTTGTTTAATATAATTGTCGTATGGTCTTGTGTCTATATGAATGCCCCAATCATACAATATAATAGAAGGCATTTTAATTGTTTTAAAAAATCTTGCCATGTCGTATGGGCTGTGTAAATAATTAAATGTTTCGTCAAATGGTATGTCAACGGCTTGGCCTAATGTATGATAACTGCCGTTAGCGCCGCCAACCTCTCTGTTATATTCTTCGTTTCTGTATGCGCTACTTATATATACGCCCGTTTCTACGTAGTCCCTAAAACGTTGTAAACATGGGTATAAATCTGTGTCCATTTTAAAATAATCGCTGCCGTCGTTACATGCAAATTCTTTTAATTGAAAATTGTTTTCTACATATTTTTCGCCGTCTTTATTGCGGCTGTATTCTTCAATATTCATTGTAAAAACTCCTTTATTTTAATATTTCTTTTAAAAACGTATTATACTTTTTTGCTGTTTTCTTTTTAAATGTGTTTTCTAAAAAAATCAAATGTAATAATGCAATTAAACCGTCCCTTTGATCTTTTATTTTTTCTTGTTCTGGTTCTGGTTCTTTTTCGCTTGCTTTTAGTGCAATTTCGATTAATTCGTCTTTTTTTAGTTTTTTTAATTCTTCTTTATTCATTGTTTTTATTTTCTCCTTCATTACTTGCCTTGCTTAATTTAAAAAATTTAATTAATTCTTTTACGTCTAAACCTGCTTTTGATAAATTTTCAAAAATACTAACTGTTTCCATTATGATAATATACCCGCAAATAAATTTTGGTATAATTGGTAAATTAAAAGCCATGCCGCCAACAAAACCTGTTGTAATAACTATTACAATTAAAATTTTATGCAATAGGCCAACGCGCATTACTTTGCTGCTAACATTATTATTAATAACTGCTTGTATAAAACCTGTTATTATGTCAACTACGCTAAAAATTATCGGTGCAAAAACTTGCCATGCTAAACTGCTAAAATCTAAATTATTTACAATTTCTTGTATGTTCATTTCTTATGATCTCCTGTAACATTAAAATAAATATAAAGAACAATGCTGTTAGCGCAACGCCAACAATAAAACCGCGCATTATTAACATATAAAATAGTGTTGTTATTGCGTTCATGTTTTAACTCTCCTTTACATAATTACGTTATATACTAAATATTAAAATTTTGCAATATCTTTTTGTAAATTTTCGTCGCGTATTGTAAAGTTTGTGTCCTCTAAAATTACGCCGCCTTTAACGTGCTTATATGCTAATTTTCCTTTGCATGTAAACCCCACTTTAAATGTTTGCCATTCTACATATTGCCAACAGTCTTTTGGCATGCCTGCGCAAACAATATTAATATTGTTGTCTTTTAGCTGTTCAATGTAACATTTTTGTTTTATAAATTTTGCTTTTTTAAATTCTGTTTCAATTTTCCATGCACCTAATTCTACTGGATCTATTTTTATTATTTCTGCTAATTCTTTTTTACTTAAACCGCAATGACAACTGTCTGTGTCGCTGTAATAAAACAAGTCTTTGCCGTACTTGTTCAAACTATAATCGCGTATTTTTTGGGCTACTTGTATTGTTTCGCGTCTTGCATACGCCGTAATAAATGTTCCCGCGGGTAAATATACGCCTTTTTTTTCGCCAACCTCGTTCATTTCATAATGCATTACATTATTTTTAACAACGGGTTTTTTGCTTTTTTCCTCTAATGACGTTGCCATTTTTCCATATAACGCATTTAACATTAATTTCGCTGTCGTTCTTAAAACTTTGTTTCCTACTTTTGTTGCCTCTATTTTAATTGCTGCCCATTGATCTATATAATTATTAAATACGTTGCTAATACTTTTAAATTTCCAACCGCCTTCATAATTTATTTTACCTATTATGTCGTAATGCTTTAAAAATAATTCTAAATCAACGCTTGTTAATGTCAATGTTTTAAAGTCGCCATTACTGCTTGTTAAATATTCGTTGTTAGCGTATAGGCCTATACCTTTACGCGCTAATGTAGGTAAATAACCTTTTTTTAATTCAAATTTACATGTTATTTGTTGCACGTATAATGGGTAATTGTGATCGTATTTATATTGACCTTCAAAAAATATTGGGTAACCGTATGGTATTGGGTATTTTTTCATTACATAAGGGTATAGGCTGTTACAATCTATCGCGTTGCCCCTTCCTAATTCCTTGCCCTTATAAATTGGGTTTAAATAATTCCAACCGCCTTTATAACTTTGGCGTATGTCTTTATCAACTCCAACAGGTAAATGCACAAATAAATATTCAAATAAGTCGCGCCCTATTGTTTCTGTAAAATTTTCTAATGCGTTTGCTGCTAATGTGTTCTTTTTTAGTCCTAAATCAAATGTTAGTTTTAACGCTTTTGCAACAATTAAAACGTCATGTTTTATGTATTCTTCTTCTTGTGGGGTTAGTTTGTGGCCTTTTTCTCTTTCTTTTTTGTAATCTAATGTTAATTTTTTTTCTTCTATGTTATATTCGTTTGCTATTTTTTCAACGCTAAATGGTATTATTTTTAAACTATCTAGAAATGTTACTTTATTTACTTGCTTGTTCCCAACTTTAAAATATACTTCTATTTTATACCATAAACCCAATTCGTTTATTATAGTTTTATATGTTCTGTTGCGTTTTTCTTCATGTGGTTTTAAACATTTAAAACCATGTTCATTTAAATAATGTAATATAAATTCGCCGTCAAAACGTAAATTGTGAAAATACATTATTGGGTTATGGTACCATTGACAAGCAACAAAAAAATCAGTAATATTATTTCCCGTTCTTATTTCGTTTGTTTCAATGTTACATATTGCCCACGCCCATACATACGTTTCATTCGGTAACCATGTGACCGTTTCAAAATCGGCCGTAAATCTTGGCAAGTTTTCAACTCTCATTTTTGTTTTTTCCTTTTTTTAATCTCTATACTCTCCGGTAAATATAATCTTTTATATCTACTATGTCTGCATTTCTCAATATTTGACTGTATTTGTCTTGATCTAATTTATACCAACCTGCGGCCAACCAATCAACTAAATTATTTGTATATGCAAAATTCCAAAATGCACTTGGCGACATGTTTATTAATTTGTTTGATAATTCTTTATAGTATGGTTCATTTTGGAACCCGTCGCGCAATGTACGTAAAAAGTTTTCTTTAAAAATAATTTGCATTTTAAATTCATAATCGAACGTGCCACGTTTTTGTATTTTAGCCCATAATTTTTTACGTTCAACTCCTCTTTTTGTTTGCATTTGTTTAATTTCATTTAAATTTGCTATTAATTCGCGGCGTTTTTCGTTTCCCATTCCTTGGCCTATTGGTTCACGTTCAATTTGTCTTTGTAATGATCGTTCATATAAACGCGCCTGTTTTAATGTTTCTTGTTGTTCCCATAATGTTACTGCGTCGCCGCCTTGGGTATAAATTAAATCAAACGCATGCGGTTTATTTATATTTTTTAATTGTTTTAATATTCTGTTTAATTCTCTACGTGTTTGTATATTTTCTTTTACGTCCCTATAATATAAATAATCTGGTAAATAATTGTTAAATTCGTTTAATTCGCTTGCTTGTTCTACCTCTTTTACTTTTTTATTAAAATTTCTAACGGCGTTGCTTAATTTTGCGTAGTCGCTACGTGTCCACCTTATATTATAATTTTTAGCCATGTTTTTATTTCCTTATATTATATTTTTATATTGTAAACTTTTTGTTATTACGTTTTTATAGCCTTCAAAATTAATTATATTATATATTATGTTATTCCACTTGTAAACTAAAATTCTTTTATTGTTTACTATTATTTCGGTATATTCCATTTTTTTATAATGATTAAATTTTATGTCAACTTCTTTAAATTCGTTTCTAATCATATTACATAATTGAATATTAAAATATTCTGTAATACGATCATATATATAATTACGTATTTTATTTTTTATTTTTGTTTTCATATCTTCCCCCCTTTTAATATAAATATAACCATTTTTTTAACTCTATTCTAGTTTCTTCGTATGGACTTATATTATCTAATAATTTTTTTAGTTCTTCCATATTATATACAGTTGCATTCCAGTCGCATTCGTCAAAATCATAACAACTGCAATGAAAACCCTCTATTAATACGTATTCGCCATATTTAGTGTTTGGCATATCTTCCAACAATAATAATCTTTCCATTTCGTAATCTTGTGGTGAAGTATAGGCAAACAGAATATTATGTAATTTTATATCGTCTTTATTTTTTATTTCGTATTTTCTCATATTTTAAAATCTCCTATAATTCCTATAATTAATTTTTGTTCTATAATGTTTAAATTTTGTTCTTTTGGTATCATGTAGTCCCATTTATATTTAAAACTAAATTCTGTCAATCTATTATCATATATTGTAATAAAATAGCTTAATGCGTCTTGTGCGTATTCTACTTTTATTTCTTTAATATTATATTTATCTAATATATATTTTTTTATTGTATCTTCCATTTAATTTACTCCATTTTCTTTTAAAATTTCTTTTATTGCTGTTTCATTGTCCATAAAACAATAATCAGCTTTTAATAGTTCAATAATTTCTTCATAATCTTTATAAACTTCTTGTTTAGATAAATTTTTACATGGTTTATAAATTCCATCTTCTTCTATAATTACCTTATATTTTAGTTTATTTCTAATTATTCTTATAATTTTTTCTAATTGTTTATTCTTTTCTTTTTCTTTATTATATAAATCTAATAAACCTTGTATGGCTTTTTCTACCATTTCTAAATCTTGTTCTTTTGTTTGTTCGTCATAACCTCTTAAAAACCATTCATATTCATCAAAAAACAAATTTCCTAATACATTTATTATTTCTTCTTCATTCATTTATATTTCTCCTCATAATATTTATTTAATATTTCGTTTTGCGTGTTTACTAATTTTATATAATTATTTACTAATTCTGTATTATATAACGTATTAATATCTGTTTCAAATATTTCTTTATATCTGTTTAAAATTTCATTTGGTATTGTATAAATTATACGTGGTTCTCTTATATTATTTTCAATTACATCTTTCATTTAGGCTACTCCTTTTAATTCTTTTAATCTTTTTACAATTTCTTTTATTTCCTCTTGGTGTTTTAATTTTTTCTTTTTTTCTATTTCTTTGTTTATTATTTTGTTTAATTCTTCTGCTTTATTCAATTTTATTCTTCCCCTAACTTTGTTAATGTATAACCATTGTTATAATTTGTATAAATTCTTATTTGATCTTTTAATTTATTGCAAACAATACTTTTTAGCCTTGTAATTCGTGAATATTTATCAGGTTTATTGAAAATATAAATGCTTAATTCTTCTATTGAAATACTTTGATATTTATTTTTATATAAAAAATATAAAAACATATTTTCCTGTGGTGTAAATTTAATTATATGTTTTTTGTGTTCTTTGTCCCAAAATACATATTCCATTTTTATAAAGTCCATATAAACTCCTTTCTTAATAAAATTATGTTAACTTTATTTAACTAATTTCATTATATACTTATTTTATTTTTTTGTCAATAATATAAATATTTTTATTTTTATTGACAAATAAAATATTATAATATATACTAAACATGGTGGTTTACATGATTTAAAACAAGTTGTTTTATATAATGTTATCAAGGCGAAGAACCTTTTATATAAAGTTACTGTGATTAGTCGACTTGTTATTATGTAAACTGCCTTTATTATAATATAGAAGGTAACATAATATATGTATTATGACTATGCACGCGTTTTAAGTTATAACGCATTTTTAAATATTCTTATTGGCGAACGTGGCGTACGGTAAAACATACGGTATTACAAAAGAGGTTATAGAACGTTTTTTAAAACACGGCGAACGTTTTGTATATATTAGAAGATATAAAACCGAATTAAAAAAAGCCGCGCCAAAATTCTTTGAAAAAGTAAAAAATATTGAAGAATACAAACCATTAAAATTTAAATATTCAAATAACGAATTTTATATTAACGATCAATTAGCGGGTTATAGTTTAGTTTTATCAACTGCCCAACAATTAAAGGGTTCAAATTATGACAACGTAAAATGGTTTATATTCGACGAATTTATTATTGAAAACGTTGTTAATAACCATTATTTACACGACGAGGTAAACACGTTTTTGCGGGGTTATAGAAACAATAGCACGTATGCAAGATGCACGCTGCTTTTTATTAGGTAATAGCGTTACAACAAATAACCCATATTTTAATTATTTTAATTTACAACTGCCTTATAATACTGATATTAAAACATACAAAAACGGTTTAATTTTAGTTCAATATATGAATAATATTGAATATAGAGAAGAAAAAAAGAAAACACGTTTTGGTCAATTAGTTGACGGCACCGACTACGAACGTTACGCAATAAATAATGAATTTGAAAACAACGCAAGCACATTTATTGAGAAAAAAACAGGAACGGCCAAATTTTCATTTACTTTACTTTATAACAACGAATATTACGGCGTTTGGACTGACTTTATAAATAATAAATTTTATATTAGCAACGATTATTATAAAAATGGTTTTATGTACGCATGCACTTTAAAGGATCATAAACCCGACACAATTTTTATTAAAATGGCTAAAAAATCATTTCAATTTAAATTATTAATAACTGCTTTTCAGTCTGGTTTAGTATATTACGAAAATAAAAAAATACGTGATCAAGTTATTGACATATTTAAATTTTTAATATAAAATAATATTATCTTAATACCTCTGTTAGTTTACTTTACATAAGTAATAACTAACAGGGGTATTGGTCGTTGGTTTACATAATTCGTATTTCCTTT
>AUXO013631205.1_pt1 | contig 15229 bp, 11 predicted proteins | sample 768731 | NCBI WGS metagenome assembly AUXO01 (sample SAMN02715735, study PRJNA202380) | gut metagenome | biome: sheep rumen | host: Ovis aries | place: New Zealand: Palmerston North
AGTATGGGAGCATCAGGTATGCACTCAAGTTTTTATGAAAATGCCATTATAGAAATTTGTTCACTATTAGGTCACAATGAAATAACAGCAGTAGGACGAGTATTAAGCAATTCATATATGTTATCAAGCGATGTAAATGCAGCATATGACCCACTATATTGTGAAGTAATGGATAAAAGAAACTCATCATACTTCAATAATGGAGTTGTTTTTTGCAAATATACAGGGGCAAGAGGAAAAAGTGGAAGTAATGATGCAAATGCAGAATTTATCGCAAAATTAAGAAAAATAATGGATGATAATAATGTATATTTTCAAATATCAGAATTAGGAAAAGTTGATGCCGGAGGTGGCGGAACAATAGCATATATACTAGCAAACAGAAATGTAAATGTAATAGATTGCGGAGTAGGAGTATTAAGTATGCATGCACCATGGGAAGTAACTGCAAAGTCTGATATTTACGAAGCATACAAGTGTTATATAGCATTTTTAAAAGAGATTTCAAATTAGAAGTCTCTTTTTTACTATAAAAAGAATTTATACAAAAGATATTGACTATTAACTAAATTTATGTTTTAATAAACAGAAAAATTAAATTGATGTATTTTCATTAATAGTTAAAGAGGGGGATTATATGAAAAATACAAAAAAAGGTTCTTTTATCGTAATAAGTGATTTTCATTCATATAAATGGCCATTAAATAAAATAAAAGACTACTACTTAGATGAATATGAAACAATTTATATTCTAGGAGATGCAACAGATAGAGGCGAAAAAAGTGATGGAACTGGAGGAATACATTTATTATTAGAAATAAAAAGACTTGCAGATGCATATCCAGGAAGAGTTATCTATGTTCCAGGTAATCATGATGAATTTTTATATGAATACGCAAGGTATGATAATAAAGATGCAAAAGCATGCTTAGAATGGAATCAAGGTACTGTTACAATAGAGCATATTGATAATTTAAGAAAATCAAATCCTAAGAGATTTGAAGAATTAATGAATTGGTTAGGATCTCTACCAATCCAAAGAGAGCATTATTTTGAAGGAAAAAGATATGTTTTAGCACATGCACTTTTTAATGAAAAATTATTCCAAAAAAACAAATATTTTTCATTAGAAGATTATAGAAAAGCAAGGAGATTTTCAAAAAAATATCAAAACATATTATGGTTTAGAAAAGGAAACGACGATTACGATAAAAAAACATTACCAAGAGGAGATTCTATCATGGTAATTGGACACACACCACAATGTTATAGAGATGGATTAAATTTAGATTTGGTAAATGAATATGGAGAAACAGTAAAAGTACATTGCGTAGATGGTGGAATAGCATACGAAGGAATAATGCAAAAATATACTGGTGGAGTTCATCCAATGGACACATTAAAAGGTGTTCATGCTACAAAACCAAGAGATGAGGATACGATTGTTAAAGATGAAGCATCAATAGAAGAATGCGTTAACAAACTTATTATCAATTATATTAAAAAGAATAATTCACTAGAACAAGCAATATCAGATATGTTGGAAAATTCTCATAGTAAATGTATGGATTATTTTATAATCAATGAAAAAACTAATGAAAAAATCAGTTGTAAAAGAGTAAGAAAATATTTAGATGAATTATATATGTCATATTTACCAGCTGGAAAAGAAATAGTAAGTGTAGATTATATGGACATTTTTAAAAGACATTTTGCAAAAGTAGCATTTGATTATATTATAAAATGTCAATTTATAAGATTTAGGACATTAGACCATGTACTTGCACAACAAAGAGAATTTGAAAAGTTTGATGAGTATGATTATATTACAAGTTCTGTAGGAGATGCACGATCAATAGCAACAAAAGTAGGAATAGATAATTTATATAAATGGCTTGATGAAAGTGAATATAGATCTTTTTCTGAATATATAAAAGCTGAATATGGAAATGTATATATAAAACGTAAATAAGAAAAGAATGAATTTAAAATCATTCTTTTTTTTTGTAAAAAACATAAAATTAAACAGGTGATTATTATGAAGAAAATGGATAAAATGCTTTTCTTTACAGTAATAATATTAATAGTATTTGGATTATTGATGATATATTCATCATCAAGTATATGGTCTGAATATAAATTCAAAGACCCATTCCATTATGTAAAATATCAAAGTATATTTTTTTTGATTGGATTATTTATAATGATAATAGTTTCTAAAATAGATTATAAATTATATTATAAATATTCAAACACTATACTATTAATATCGTTTATACTATTAATTTTAGTTTTAATTCCAGGAATAGGAAAAATTAGAAACGGAAGTAGAAGTTGGTTCGGAATAGGACCATTAGGAATACAACCAAGTGAAGCCGCAAAACTTAGTTTAATTATTTTTACAAGTAAATATTTAGCACACAGCAAAGATTATATAAAAAGTTATATAAAAGGAATTTTTCCAATATTATTTATTGTATTTATATTTTTTGGATTAATAATGTTACAACCAGACCTTGGAACAGGATTAATATTACTGCTTTCGATTATATCAATATTATTTATTGCAGGTATTTCTATGAAATTCTTCTATGTAGGAGGATTCTTAGGAATAATAGGTGTAGTGGTATTAATAATAATTGCACCATATAGAATGAATAGAATTACATCATTTATAAATCCATGGAAGGATGCGCTAGGGACAGGATTTCAAATAATACAAAGTCTATATGCAATAGGACCTGGAGGTTTACTTGGAACAGGATATTTAAAATCGATACAAAAGCATTTTTACTTGCCAGAACCACAGACAGATTTTATATTTTCAGTTATTGCAGAAGAATTTGGAATTGTTGGAGCAATAATAGTAGTAGGACTTTTTATAATAATATTTTACCGAGGAATAAAAATTTCTTCTACAATAAATGATTCATTTGCAAAATACTTGTCATTTGGAATACTATTTCAAATAATTATTCAAGCAATTATGAATTTATGTGTAGTAGTAGGAATAATACCAGTAACAGGAGTAACACTTCCATTTATATCATATGGTGGTTCATCATTATTAATAAGTATGTTTAGTATAGGAATAATTTTAAATATTTCAAAAAATTGTAATTGATAAATGTTTGTTATTTTATTAATATTTGATATAATAAAAACATAGATAATAAGGAGCTACATATGGAACCAAAAGAATACACATTAAATGAACTTTTTGAAAATATAGATAAAATTGAAATAGATCAAATTGGTATATCAAATGAAGTAGAAAAGATAGCAATTGTAAATGGCGCATTTGGTACTTATTTATCAATTAGTAAATCTTTTTTTGAAGAAAACAAGGAACAAATCCTAAATTTGATTGTTGAAATAATAAAAAGATACAAGAAAGAAAATATAAATATTAAATCAGGATCACTAATTACTGATGATGTTGTTAGAACACTTTCTGAAAATGATAATATAAAAGAAATAACAATAGCAAAAAACAATATTTTTGATAAATATTTACTATCAGAAAATCATTTCAATATATTCAAAAGTGGTAACAAAAGAAAAATAGATACGACAGGAGTAGAAGAGTCATTAAAAGAAAACTTTGATCCAATGATTTCTTTTAATATGAATAAATTTATATATTCCTTCTATAAATATAATCAATTTCAAGAAGAAAATATTTCATTTTTTTCAAAAATACCAGATGATTCATTATATGTTTTAAAGTATTTAGGTGAAAATACTACTGCAAAATTTTATGATGGGTCAAACATTTCTAAAATAATTACAACACTAAAAAAATATAATATAAAAAATAGAATAGAAATACAATTGGATATTGATGATAAACAAAGATTAAATAAAGAATTAATTGAATTAGGTTATTTAAAAGAAGACGGAACTATTGCTGAAAACATAGATGAAAATGTATATTTCATTCAAACTATAACTTCACAAGAAGAAGGAAAATTGGAATCGCATGAAGAGCAAATGTCATTAAGAGAATACTTAGAGTATGAATCTTTACTATATAGCATTACATCACCAGCAAGAAACTACACACCATTCGAAAAATTAATCTATGCATATGACATTGTAAAAAAATTCAAAGAATATAATCAACCTAAAAAAGATAATAAAAATTTAAATGGAGATATGAGTTATAATTCAATTAAAATAAAAAATGAATCAAGAGACTTATATAGACTACTTAATAACAATTATATGGTTTGTGTTGGATATGCTAACTTTCTAAAAGATTTACTTGATAAATTAAATATTCCAAATATTAAACAATCTGTAAATATAGATTTATCGGCACATATAGCAAGCAAACAATTAAGGGAAAAAATAGGAATTGATGAATGGAAAAAATTAACACCAGAAGAAAAATATAATTTAATTAAAGAACAGCAAATATTTGTACCTAAAACAGCATATGAAGGACATTCAAGACTAATGGTTAGAGTATCTGATAAAAAATATGGAATAGATGGTATATATTCATCAGACCCAACATGGGATAATAACTTATTAGAAAATGATTATGCACATATATTAATGACAGAAGAAGAAGTATCATCTTCACTAAGTAAATCTAAATTAGATGAAAAATTATTATTGTTTTTTGCAAAAGATATGCAAGAATTTAATCAAATGCTTAATAAAGCAATAGATATAGTTATTCAAAAAGCAGAAGACTATAATAAAAGAACAAAAGAAAGAGCAATTCAAAGTGGAAGAGAAATATCAAAAAATGATTATCAAACGGATGAATTAAATGAATTTTATAATTTTTTTACTGAATTCATGAAAAATTTTAAAACATTATTCCCAGATGAAAGTAAAAAAATTATAGAAAAATATCCATGTATAAATGAAAAAAACTTTGGAATCGATTCAATATATAATTTAGGAGATAACCTAACATTAGCAATATATGAAATAGGAATTACTATTGTAAATAGAAATAATAATAAGATAAGTCAAGAACAATTAAAAGAAGGCGTAAAAGAAGTATATAAAGATGTATATGATGGTGGATTAAGAGATAATGAATTAGAAGAAATTCTTAGAAAAACAGAAGATTCGAAAACAGTCGAAAATGGTCCACAGATAAAATAAGAAATTTGAAATTTAATTTCAAATTTTTTTCTATAAATAAAAAGAAAAGAATGTTATAATATCAGTGATTAAGGAGGAGTACCCATGACTAAAATTGTAATAATTGGAGGAGGAGCAAGTGGAATAGTATCCTCAATATATGCAAAAAATGATAATAATGAAGTGATTGTATTAGAAAGAAATTCTTCTCCCTTAAAGAAACTTTTAATGACAGGAAATGGAAAATGTAACTATTATAATGAAAATCAAAGCCTGGATAATTACCATAGTAATAACATGGAAATAGTTGAAAAAATTATAATACAAGAAAATTTAGATAAAGTAGAAGAATTATTTAATAATCTAGGAATAGTTCCAAAAATAAAAAACGGTTATTATTATCCATTCTCAAATCAAGCAACTACCATTAAAAATGCATTAGAAAAATTTGCATTAAAAAAAGGCGTAATAATAAAAAATAATATTTTAGTAGAAAGTATAGAAAAAGATAATAATAAGTTTATTGTTAAAACAAATGAGAAAGAAATAGAATGTGATAAGTTAGTAATATCAACAGGAGGATGTGCCTATCCAAAAACAGGTAGTGATGGAATGGGATACGATTTTTTAAAAAAATTAAATCATACAATAATAAAACCATTACCAGCACTCGTTCAATTATTAAGTGATTTTAAATATAAAAAAGAATGGCAAGGAATAAGAACAGACGTAGAATTGGAATTATTTGAAGATAAAAATTATATAACAAAAGAAGAAGGAGAAATTCAGCTTACAGATTATGGTATAAGTGGTATATGTACATTTAATCTTAGCCATTATGTATCAAGAGGGTTAGATAAAAACAAAAAAGAAGAAATAAATATCAATTTTGTTCCATTTATTAAAACACTAATTACCCCATGGATGGATAACTTTAGTAAGATAAATAAAGATAAAAACATAAAAGAATTATTAGAAGGAATACTTAATTATAAATTAGTTAATATAATATTAAAAATTAGTAATATAGAAGAAAATGTTTTCTATAAAGATCTCACAAACGAAGAAAAATTAAGACTATGCAAAAATCTAAAGTCAATGAAGATAAATATTACTGGAACAAAATCATTTGATAGTTCCCAAGTATGTAATGGTGGTGTAGTATTAACTGAAATTAATGAAAAAACATTTGAATCAAAAATTGTAAATAATTTATATATAATTGGTGAATTATTAGATATAAACGGAAATTGTGGTGGGTATAACCTAACAATTGCATGGTTAAGTGGAATATTATCAGGGTTAGACATAGGTGAAAAAAATGATTAGATTGAGACAAATAAAAATACAAATTGAAAATGATAATAAAAGTCATATAATAAAGAAAATTTGTAATAAACTAAAAATTAAAGAAGAAGAATTAATAGAATATAAAATAATAAAAAAATCAATTGATGCAAGAGATAAAAATAATATTTTATATGTATATGAATTTAATATAACAGTAAGAGACGAAAATAAAATTTTAAAAAATAATAAATCAAATGATATTACATTACAAGAAAATGAAAATTATATATATCCTAAAAAAGGACAAGAAAAAATAAAAGGTAATATAGTAATAGTTGGTAGTGGACCTGCCGGATTATTTTGTGCATATATACTAGCTGAAGAAGGATATAATCCAATAATAATTGAACAAGGACAAAAGATAGAAGATAGAGTAAATACAGTAGAGGAATTCTTTAAAACAAATAAATTGAACCCATTATCAAACATTCAATTTGGAGAAGGTGGCGCTGGAACATTTTCCGACGGGAAGTTAAATACACTTGTAAAGGATAAATTAAATAGAGGAAAAAAGGTATTTGAAATATTCATAAAAAATGGAGCTCCTGAAGAAATAATGTATTTAAATAAACCACATATAGGAACAGATATATTGAGAAAAGTAATAGTTAATATGAGAAATGAAATAATATCAATGGGTGGAGAATTTAGATATAATACTAAATTAACTGACTTAATTATTAATGAAAACAAAATAGTTGGAATAAAAACTAATAATGGTAAAATAGATTGTCAACTTTTAGTTCTTGCAATTGGTCACTCATCAAGAGATACATTCTATATGTTAAATGATAATAAATTAAATATGAAACCAAAAAACTTTGCAGTTGGATTAAGAATAGAACATCCACAAGATATGATAAGTAAAAGTCAATATGGAGATAAATATAAATTATTACCACCGGCAAGCTATAAACTAACTTATCAAGCGTCAACAAATAGAGGTGTATATTCATTTTGTATGTGTCCAGGAGGTTTTGTTGTAAACGCATCAAGTGAAGAAAAAAGACTAGTAGTAAATGGAATGAGCAACTACAAGAGAAATGAAAGAAATGCGAATAGTGCGATTGTTGTAACAGTAACACAACAAGATTTTGGAAATAATCCATTAGATGGAATAGAATTCCAAAGAAAATTAGAAGAAAAAGCCTATGAAATAGGTAATGGATATATTCCGATTCAACTATATGAAGATTATAAAAAAAATGTTAAATCAACAAAAATTAAAGATGTAATTCCAAACACTAAAGGAAATTATAATTTGTCTAATTTAAATGAAATATTTCCAAAAATAATTAATGATTCAATAAAAGAAGGAATTGAATTTTTTGATAAAAAAATAAAGGGATTTGCAAGAAGTGATGCAATACTGCTAGGGGTAGAAAGTAGAACAAGTTCCCCAGTGGTTATAGAAAGAAATGATGAAGGTATATCAAATATAGATGGAATATATCCATGCGGAGAAGGTGCAGGATATGCAGGAGGAATCACAACCGCATCAATTGATGGTTTAAAAACTGCAGAAAATATAATTAGAAAATATTACAATTAAGGAGAAAATATGACTACAGTTTATTTTATTAGACATTCTGTGAGAATGAGAAAATCCGAAATAGATACATATAATACTACACAACCAAAACTAATAAAAGAAGAAAAAATAATACTAAGCATAGCAGGAGAAGAAAGAGCTAAACTACTATGTAGTAAGGAAGAATTACAAAATATTGACGTAGTTTATGCAAGTAATTGTGTAAGAACACTTCAAACCGCAAAATATATGTTAGAAAGTCAAAATTTAAAAGTAAACATAGATGAAAGGCTTGACGAAAGAAGAGTAGGAATACCAAATGATGATAAATACCCAGATTGGTATCAAAGACAATATTATGATAAAACATTTAAAACCGAAGGTGGAGAATCACAAGAAGATGTACGAGCTAGAGTTGATGAATGTTTTAATGAAATAATAAATAAACATAAAGGGAAAAGAATAGCAATATTTTCACATGGATATGCAATTAGTTTTTTCTTACTTAAATATTGTAAATTATTAGAAGTAGAAGATACAAAATTAAAATATGAATTTAATGGAAAAATTGTGCTAGATAAAAGATTAAATGCACCTGATCTATTTAAAATTGTATTAGATGATAATGATAATGTAGTTAGTATAGAAAATATAGTATACGAAGATATACCATTTGATTTAGGAATATAAGAAAATATATTCTTTTTTTTATAAAAACATATTAAAACAATTAATAATGATTGATTTTTATATAAAAATGAGTTATAATATACCTACATTTTTAGGGGGAATATAAAATGTCAACAAATAATAATAAAAAGAAATCAATTAATATAAGAAATCTTAGATTAAATAGAAGAGCCTTAGCAGCACTACTAGCAGGAGTAACTATATTAGGGTCTGGACATATAGCATATAGATTAGGTGTAAAAAATGGAATAAAATCAATTCAAAATTCAATTGCAGAAGAAAATGAAATTGGACATGACAATATAAATCCATTAATAAATTTTAAAGTAGATGACGATGAATTTGTATTACTTGATGTAGGAGATCATGATACCGTCGAAACAAACTTTCAAGATAAGAAAATGAGATTATGTAACGAAAAAGATATATCATTAGGAATAATAATATCAAGTTCTGCAAAAAATGAATGTGATATATATGATGATGTAGAATATGTAAAAGGACTAGTTAGAGATTACAGTATTGATTTCCCAATTTATTTAGATATTGATAAAATAATGAATAATAAAAAATTAAACAGTGAAATGCAATGTAAAATAATTAAAGATTTTTTAGATAAATGTTCGGCAAATAAAATATATGTTGGTATGGCTGGAACTGATAAAAATCTATGTAGAGTTAGAGAATATTTTGAAATAACAAGTTATGACGCATTTGTAATTATGGATGATGATATTATTAGATATACAGGAACATATAACGTATATAAAGATCTAAAAGGAAACATTATTTCAAAAACTAATTTATCAGATGTAATAAAAGAAAATAATTTAAATAATCCAAAAAACTTTAAAGGTGATGCGACATACATAGTTAGTAATGAAGATGAAATTACTGATATAGCATTAAAGTGTGGAATGAGCGTTGAAGATTTATTAAAGTTTAATGAAATTAGATTATCAAGCATTAAAGAAGGAACAAAAATTAGAGTACCAAGTAAAATTGTAGGTGAAAAGAAATCTGCAGATCAAGAACAAGAAAAATTTGAAGAATTATCAACACCATTAAGAGGATGTGATCTTTCACATTGGCAATCTGCATCATATAACTTTGAACAATTAAGCGATAATTTTGATTATATAATTTTAAAAAGTAACCAAGGAACATCCACAGATCAGATGTATGAAGAATTTGTAAATAATTGCCAAGTATATGGTATCCCAGTTGGGGTATATTGTATGAATGACTATTGGGCAAATTTATCATTAGAGGAATTTAAGAAATGCCAAGAAAAACAAGCCGATTACACAATTGAACTATTAAAAAATAAAAACATTGAATTTCCTATATATTTAGATTTAGAAGGAGATAAAGTCGAAGCATTGCCAAATGAGTATGTAGAAGCAATGTTTGAAATTTGGAAGACAAAAATAGAAGCTGCAGGTTATCTTGCTGGAATATACTGTAACCAAAGCAATTTTAAACTATTGAATTCTAAAGTTGATTATCACCTAGCAGAAAAATTTGAAATATGGATTGCAGGTGGACCACAATACACAGGAGAAACACAAGATATAGAATTTAAAGATGTAGTACCAGCAGATAGTATTTTAAATGATCCAACATATCAAGCAAATATGTCGCAATCAACAGATTCTGCAATAAACGCAGGTGCAGCAAATAGTAAAAATCACGTTGATGTTAATTTTTGCAAGGTTAATTACGCAAATTATAAAACAAGTGATAATAATTCATATGAAAGTACAGATGAAACCACAGATATAAAAGAATTTACAAGAATAAATAAAATAGTTCCAATAACTGGAGTTGCAGGTGGAGGATTACTTTTAGGATTTGTAGGTATAAAATTATTAGAAAGAAGAAAGAAGAAGAATAAAAAGAATAAACCAAAAATTAAAATTAAAATTAACAAAAAATAGATGGGGCGATTGTAATGTCAAATAAGAAGAAAAAAGGAAAAATAAAAGTAAGTAAAGCATTTTTATCATTGCTATTATCAGGAGCACTTATAGGAGGTTCTGGTTTAATATTTAAATTAGGAAAAGAAATAGGTACAAGAGAAATTTCATTAGAATATTCAGATGATAACGAAATTGGGTATGATGATATAAGTTTTATAAGTAATTTTGGAGTAGATGATAGAAACTTCGTTATACTTGATGTAGGTGATCATGACACTATAGGTGAAAATTTTCAAAATAGAAAAATGAGATTATGTAATGAAAAAGATATATCATTAGGAATAATAATAACAAGTGATGCAGAAAATGAATGCGACATATATAATGATGTAGAATACGCAAAAAGTTTAGTTAGAGATTATAAAATTGATTTTCCAGTATATTTAGATATAGATAATATAATGGATAATAAAAAATTGAACAACGAAATGAAATCAAAAATAATAAAAGACTTTCTAGATAAATGTTCTGCAAATGGAATGTATGTAGGTATGTGCGGTAGAGATATAAATCTATGCAGAATAAAACAATATTACGATATAAAAGATTATGATTCATTTCTAATTATGGATACAAAAGAAATAAAATATGATGGCTCATTTACAATATATAAAGATTTAAAAGGAAATATTAGATCAAAAAGCGATATTTCAAAATCAATTGATAGTAAAAAATTAAATACAGAAGAAAAATTTGTTCAAGATGCAAAATATATCGTACATGGTGAAGAAGAAGTATTAGATATTGCATTAAAATATGGTATGAGTGTATCAGATTTATTAGAGTTTAATGAGTTAAAACCAGGAAAAGTAAAAGATGGAACAATAATTAGAATTCCATGTAAAATAGTAAGCGAAAAGAAAATAGAAACAACAGAAAAAACAGAAGAACAAAAGCAAATAGTTGAACTTGAACAATATAAAGTAGGCTGTGACATATCATACTGTCAAGCCGATAATAATAACTGGGATAAACTAAAAGAAAATTTTGATTACATAATATTAAAATGTTCTCAAGGTCTTAATGAAGACCAATACTTTGAAAAGAACGCAAGAAATTGTAATATAGAAGAAATTCCAATAGGTGTATATGTATATAATGAATATTGGAAAGATAATTATACATTAGAAAAATTTAAAAAACTACAACAACAACAAGCAGATTATGCAGTTTCACTTTTAAACAATAAAAAAATTGATTATCCAGTATATTTAGATATTGAGAAAACTAAATTTACTGAAAATGATTTACCAAGTGATTACGCTAGAGCAATGCTAGATATTTGGTATAATACAATTTCATCAGCGGGATATATTCCAGGAGTTTATTACAATGGAAGTACTGCAACAATATTTGAAAGAATACTTCCTGATTATGATATACCATCAAAATTCGAAGTTTGGTTAGCAGGTGGGGAACAATACAATAAAAAAGATGAAAACGGTACACCAATTAGATACTCAATTGATGAAATGAAAATACCAGAATTTTTTATAAACGGAGAACATGGAGCACACATGTGTCAACCTGGTATGGTAGTAGATGCAGGATCTGGAACATCAGCTGGATATTTAGATATTGACTTTTCAAAAGTAGATTATACAACTACATACACTACAAAGGAAGAAGAAATAGAAATAGACAATAATGATGATAGTTATTTTGCAATAAAAGAATTTAATCGAGTACCTAAAGCAGTACCAATAACACTAACAACATTAGGTTTACTTGGTGGAAGTGCGCTTGGAATAAGATATTATAATTTAAATAAATTAAAAAGAAAGAAAAATAAAGTAAAAAGTAAAAAATAACAAAAAGATTTGAACTTGTTTCAAGTCTTTTATTTTGCTATAATACATATGTTATGGAGGCGAATAAATGGATTCATATACACTTAATTGGATAATTATAGGATCAACACTAATAATCACACTAGCATCTCAAGCATACATTAATTCAAAATATAAGATTACAAGTAAAATAAAAAATAGTAATAATATTACAGGTAAAGAAGTCGCAAGACAAATACTAGATAAAAATGGTTTAAAAAATGTAAAAGTTAATGAAGTAAGTGGAACATTAACAGATTACTATGATCCAAGAAACAAATCAGTAAATTTATCATCAAATATATATAATGGAAATTCAATAGCGTCAATTAGTGTTGCATCACATGAATGTGGACATGCTATACAAGATAAAAATGGATATATATTTTTAAAATTTAGAAGAAGTATTATTCCACTTGTAAACTTTGCATCGCACGCAGGATATATTGCAATAATGATCGGGTTACTTACATCATGGATAGGTTTTATTGTACTAGGTATATTATTGGAAGTAATTATTTTGTTATTTCAAATTATAACTCTTCCAGTAGAATTTGATGCATCAAAAAGAGCTTTAAAAGAAATTGAAAAATATGGAATTGTTACAAATAAAGAAAAAAGCAAATGTAAAAGTATGTTAACTGCAGCAGCATTAACATATGTTGCATCAGTAGCAAATACAATATTACAAATAATAAGATTGATATTAATGACAAAAAGAGACGATTAGAAAGAGGCATAAAAATGATTAGAATTGTAAAAAATATAAAAGAAGCAAATTGCGTAACTCATAATGGAACAATGCATGCAGATGAGGTATTTGCAACTGCATTTCTAGATTTATATTTAAAGAATTTAAGAGTATTTAGAACAAGCTCAGTAGACTTAAATCAAGTAGATGAAAATGTACTTGTTTATGATGTAGGAAGAGGAGAATACGACCATCACCAACCTGATGCAGAAAAAAGAGAAAATGGTATTACATACAGCTCAATTGGATTATTATGGAGAAAATTTGGAAGAGATTATTTAATTCAAGAACAAGTTACAGATATAGAAAATGTTTTTAATGGAATTGATAAAGACTTAATTGAAGGAATAGATGCTGATGATAATGGAATATTTCCAAAAATAGAAGCAAATTATAAAGTTAAAACAGTAAGTAACATTATAAAATTATTTAATCCAAGCTTTAATTCAGATGAAAATGAAAGTGATCAATTTGTAAAAGCCGTTGAAGTTGCAAAAAAAATATTTGAAGAAGAAGTTTTATATATTAAAGGAAAAGTTGAAGCAGACAAAAAGGTAAATGAAATAGTAGAAAAAACAGATAAGAATTCCAAATATATTTTCTTAGATGAATTTATACCATATGAAGAATCTCTAATAGCAAATGAAAAAGCAGCAAATATATTATTTGTAGCATTTCCATCAAATAGAGGAGGATATGCTATAAAAACAATTCCAAAATCAATAGAAGATAAAACAGCAAGATTAGAATTTCCAGAAGAGTGGGCAGGTCTAACAAATGAAGAATTAGAAAACAAATCAGGAATAAAAGGATTAAGATTCTGTCATACAGGTAGATTTATAGTAAGCTGTGATACAGAACAAGCAGTATATGAAGTTTTTGAAAAACTATGTAAATAAATGTAAATAATTAAATAATTTAATTAAGAATTCTTTAAAAAAATAAAATAAGATTATATCATAATTAATGAGGTGCACTATGTATAAGTATAATAGAAAAAAAGAATTAATAAAAAATATCATATACACAATAATTATATTATCAATAACAATTATATCTACACATTATATATACTATAAATTTCAAGGAGATAGAGAAGTAGATTTTAATTCCGAATCATTAGATATAGTTTATCATGAAACAACAGGAGACAAATTGACTATATCTAAAGTTACACCTGTAACTGACTCAGTTGGTCTATCATCAAAATCATATATGATATCTATAAAAAATAACTTAACAGAAAAGGTAGATTATAAAATAAAGATAATTGATGACTTAGAAAAAATAGTAGAGGATGAATGTGAAGAAAAAATAATACCTAAAGAAGATATTAGAATATCAGTAAAAGTAAAGAAAAATATAAGTAAAATATATAATTTGTCAGATTTAGAAGATGGAATACTTTTAGATGATGAAATAAATGCACTAGAAAATATCAATATTTCAATTAGATTATGGATAAAACAAGATAGTAAACTACCATCAGGAAGTAAAATGCACTATCATGGTAAAATTCAAGTAATAGAAAATAATGATTTAATTGCGTATAATAAATAGGAGTAAATATGGATATAGATTTAAGTTTATTACATAGTAACACTGTAAATGAAATTGATATTTCTGGAAATTATAATATTGATAAAGAATATCTAAAAGATAGTGAAATAAAAGAATTAAAAGAAGTGTATGTAGAAGGAAAAATAACTAGAAAAGAAAATGAAGAATTTGAATTAGATGATTATATAGAATGTACAATAAAAGGTGAAATGATTATTAAAGATTCTATATCAAATGAGGATGTAAACTACCCATTTGATATAGAATATAATGATTTTATTGAAGAAAATTGTAGAAAAAATCAAAATACACTTGATATTTTCGAAGTTTTATGGGAAAATATTGTACTAGAGGTCCCCTTACAGTTTACTAAGGTTGAAGATCTCAGTAAATTTCACGGGGATGGATGGAAATTAATTAGTGAAGATGA
>AUXO010870253.1_pt1 | contig 15224 bp, 11 predicted proteins | sample 768731 | NCBI WGS metagenome assembly AUXO01 (sample SAMN02715735, study PRJNA202380) | gut metagenome | biome: sheep rumen | host: Ovis aries | place: New Zealand: Palmerston North
AGGGCTTAAGAAGACCGATAATGAATTGATCTTTATCGGCAAGCCGGTGCCCTTCGATATTCAGAAATTCCTCGGACAGCTCGGCGAACTGGCGGAAGCCAGCTACAACAATTCGGATCATATTGTTGAGATGGTCGAGCATATTGTGCCGACCTTCCATCCGGCAGGGGAGCATCCGAATTACGATGATTAAAAAGTTTTAGACGCATAATAATTAGTATAATTAATGATATTGCTGTAAGTTAGATTCATTATACAGGAGCATAGAACATCATATGTACAGTGGAAATTTTGAACCCTTTAAAGATAAAGTTTGGTTATCATCGCCAACGATGCACGGAGATGAGTTGAGGTACATGAAACAGGCTTTTGATACCAATTGGATGTCGACAGTTGGCGAGAATATCAATGTCCTTGAAAAAGAGGCTGCTGAATATGTTGGATGTCAGCATGCTGTTGCGTTGTCCGCTGGAACGGCGGCACTTCATCTAGCTGTTAAATTGGCTGCTGAAAAACTATACGGTCAAGCTAAATCAAGCGAAGGAACACTTCGCGGGCATAAGGTCTTCTGCTCAGATATGACTTTTGACGCGACTGTTAACCCAGTCGCTTACGAGGATGGCGAGGCTGTTTTCATTGACACAGAGCGCGATACTTGGAATATGGACCCAGAAGCACTTGAAAAAGCATTTGAAATCTATCCAGATGTAAAGCTCATTATTATTGCGCATTTGTACGGCGTTCCAGGAAAGATTGATGAAATTAAAAAAATTGCTGATGCTCACGACGCTTTGATTGTGGAAGATGCCGCAGAATCACTTGGCGCATATTACAAAGGAAAAGAAACGGGAAGCTTTGGAGATTACAACGCGATTTCTTTTAATGGCAACAAAATTATCACCGGTTCATCTGGCGGCATGTTTTTGACTGATTCAAAAAATGATGCGGATAAGGTTAGAAAATGGAGCACACAAAGCCGTGAAGATGCGCCTTGGTATCAGCATGAAGAAATCGGATATAATTACCGGATGAGTAATGTTATTGCTGGAGTAGTCCGGGGACAGTTCCCATACCTTGAAGAACACATTGCTCAGAAGAAAGCGATTTATCAACGATATCAGGAAGGATTTAAAGATCTGCCAGTCACGATGAATCCTTATAATGCCGAAAACAGTGAGCCAAATTTTTGGTTGAGTTGCCTGCTGATTGATAAAACTGCGATGTGTCAGACCGTCAGAAGTGATCAAAATACGCTTTATATTCCAGAACACGGCAAAAGCTGTCCAACAGAAATCCTCGAGGCGATCGCATCGATTAACGCCGAAGGGCGTCCAATCTGGAAGCCCATGCATATGCAGCCGATTTACCGTACAAATGCTTTTATTACGAAAGATGGAAGTGGACGAGCGAGAAGCAACGCTTATATCAAAGCAATGGGTGGTATTGACGTAGGAGCTGACATCTTTGAAAGAGGGTTGTGTTTGCCGAGTGATAACAAGATGACACCAGAAGAACAGAGCAGAATCATAGAAGTGATTCATAGGTGTTTTGAATAATGATATCGCTCCTATATTTCTCGTGTGGTTATCTCTAATAAGCGTAAAGAATTACACGACAAAACGCAGATTGTGATCAATGACAAAGGAAAAGATCAAACGATGAAGCTGAACAGAGGAACATCAAGTCATTTATGCCAAATAGAAACTTAAGTACGATAGAGAAGATACTTCTTACAACAGTTACTACTGCTGGAGTTGCTTTTACAATTGCAGCTGTTAAGGATCAAAAAGAGCAGAATAGAAATGAAGCAGTTGCTGAGAAGAATCATATTAATCTAAGAAGACCGAGCAGTAAATATGAACAGTACATTAAACGTCCATTAGATTTTATACTTAGCACAGGAGCAGCTGTGGTGTTGTCGCCTGTGCTGTTGATAAATAGCATGATAGTAAAGAATAAACTTGGTTCTCCTGTGTTATTTACACAAGAGCGGCCAGGAAAGATCGACCCAGCAACGGGAAAAGAAAGCATCTTTAAGCTATATAAATTCCGAACGATGACTGACGAGAAGGATGAAAAGGGAAAACTTCTTCCGGATGAAAAGCGATTGACACAATTTGGAGCATGGTTGAGAAGCACAAGCCTCGACGAGCTTCCTGAACTCTTCAATATTATCAAGGGTGATATGGCTATAATCGGGCCACGACCGCAATTGGTACGCGATATGGTTTTTATGACTGACAAACAACGGCAGCGGCATAGTGTACGACCGGGACTTAGTGGATTAGCACAGGTGAGAGGAAGAAATGCAATTAGCTGGGAAGGTAAGCTGAATACAGACCTGGAGTATATAAAGAAGATCAGCTTTAGGGAAGATGCTCGGATTATATTTGAGACGATAAAAAAAGTCCTTGTTAAAGAAGGTATAACAGAAGAAGGACAGGCAACTGCGGAGGACTTTGGCGATTATCTCTTGAAGAAAGGTAAAATCACGGATAAAGAGTACAAAGTTAAGCAGATAGAGGCTAAAGAAATATTGAAGGGTAAAGAATCGTCCACATTGGATAAAGATGATGTGGATCTTGTCTATATGAAGGAGGTGCTCCCGGGCAAAATGAAATGGAACCTTGAGAGTCTTAAGAAGTTCAACTTCTTGAGAGAGATAGGAATGATGTTTAAAACCGTAGGAGCGGTGGGTAAGGAATAGGCAGATGAAAGAATCAAATATTAACGGTCAGCCATATGACGGCATACAAAGAGAAATAGTCGATGGGTTAGTTTCTGTGATTATGCCGTCATGGAATACCGCAAAATTCATAGGAAAGTCTATTCAATCTGTTTTGAAACAGACATATGAGAACCTTGAGTTGGTCATAGTGGATGATTGCTCTACAGACAACACAGACGAGATCGTAAAATCTTTTAGTGATCCGAGAATCCGATATTATAAAAATAAAAAGAATTCTGGAGCTGCGGTTTCTCGAAATAGAGCTATCCGGGAAGCAAAAGGCGAATGGATCGCGTTTCTTGACTCAGATGATCTTTGGAAGCCGGAAAAACTTGAACGACAGATCGTTTTTATGAAACAGAATGGATATGTATTTTCTTATCATGAATACACAAAGATTGACGAAGAGGACAATCCACTAGGTATTTATGTATCGGGACCTGAAGTGGTTGATAGGCATCGCATGTACAACTATTGCTATCCAGGATGTCTGACCTTTATGTACAGTGCCAAGGCATTTGGCTTGATTCAAATTAAAGATATCAAGAAAAATAATGATTATGCAATTCTCCTTAAATTGTGTAAGAAAGCAGATTGCTATCTTCTAAAAGAGAATCTTGCTGAATATAGAATCCGTAAAAAAAGTATAAGCCATGACAAATTAAGGAAGAAATTAAGAAGTCATTACGATTTGTTTCACGTTTGTGATGGTAAGCCTGCACCAGTGGCTTTTTGGTATGCATGTTGGAATATGTTTTTTGGAATTTTAAAAAAGAAAAATTATGAGAAAACGGGAATTGTAAGATAAAAAGGTTATGCTGCAATATTCATAATTGTGACAATTGTAAATTGTAATTAATAAAAGGTAATAGTTAATGAAACTTCAAGTATTAGTGGCAGCTATGAATCAAACGGATCATAGTTTGTTAGATAAATTAAATATTCAATCCGATGTGATAGTAGGGAATCAAACGGATCATGATTCGATAGAACATTTCAATTATAAAAAATATAAAGCTACATATTTGAATTTTAATGAACGTGGAGTTGGCTTGAACCGAAACAATGCATTAATGAGAGCTGATGCGGATATATGTTTAATTGCAGATGATGATATGGTTTATGTAGACCATTATCCAGAAATTGTTATTAATGCATTTCAGAATTTGCCACATGCTGATATTATTATTTTTAATCTAGCTGAAAAAGAATCAACTAGATACGTAATTAAAAAAATTGCTAAAGTTGGATACTTAAATTATTTACGCTATGGGACAGCACGAATTGCTTTTAAATTGTCAAGTATTAGAAAAAATGGAATATTTTTCAATCAATGTTTTGGTGGAGGAACAGAACATTCTCATGGCGAGGATAATTTATTTCTAAATAATTGTTTAAAGGCAGGATTAAAAATATATGCTTATCCAGCATATATAGCAAAATTAACTGAAGAACGAGAATCAACTTGGAATAAAGGATATAGTGATAAGTATTTTAGAGATCAAGGTAAACTGTATTATCAAATTTCAAAAAGATGGTGGAAAATCTTATGTCTTCAAGATGCAGTAAGACACAAGAAATTGTACAATAAATCTGTTGCTGAAATTTATAAAAAAATGACGGTATAATTGTAGATATGGAAAAAAATAAAGTGTTAAAAAACATAGGATTGCTCTACTTTTTGGTATGTATGATGTTTAATGCCTGGTGCATACAAGAAGGTAGTGAACGCATTAATCTTATCGATATCCCCCACATAATTATTAAATTTTCTCCAGTATGGTTTGCAATGGTTTTAGGTATTTTAATACTAATTTTATTATTTTTTCTAGATCATATTGAAATAGATTCGATTGCTTTTCTGCTATTTTTGAGGTTGTTTTTGCCTTTAATACCGGCACTGTATTGTGGTGAACAAAAAGATTTCTTGGGTAATTATTCAATAGTTATCATGTGTTTGATATCGTACTTAATTGCTACAAATGCTGTAAAAGATACAGAGAAACTCCACACAATTATTTTAGTGATTTTTTTCATGATATCGATCCAGACAATATGTGAATCAATGTTAGGAGTAAACACATTTTGGGATGATACTTATTTTTATAAGAATGATTTGACTATACCGATAGGTTCAAGTAATGCAATAGGATCCAAAATTATTCCCTGTTTTGCTTTTTTGTTTTGTACAAGTGATAATAAATTTGAAAAAATTTTATTGACGATAACCGCATTTTTCATTTCAGGCCTTACAAAATCAAGAAGTACAGTTATTGTCTGTTTAATTATTTTTGGACTAGTTGCGATTTGGAATAGAAAATTAACTGCAAAAAAGCTAATTCAATTCATTGTTTTGTTATTGATATTAGGTATTGGATTTTTATATTTCACACAAGACACAAAAATTGGAGGATTTGTATTTGACGCAAATTTAAGCACAGTTTTTCGGAGAGAAAATTTGGTTAGCGAGGGAATGCAAATTTTTTGGAAAAATCCAATATTTGGCAAAGGATTTTCAAAAGAAGTAATTGTGGGGAATCCACATAATCTTTTGGTTTTTATCTTAATGAGATCTGGGATTATTGGGATGGCACTTTTTATTTTGATGACTTTCACAATTTTATCTAAAATTCATAAGTATTTGTCAGATCCTATTGTTAAAGGATGTTTTTGTTTTATGATTTGTATGGTATTTCAGAGTATGGCTGAAATAGTATTATTATCGTATATATGTGACTTTTTATTCTGGTTTATTGTTGGAATTGCCTCTAATAGAATAAAACAGCATATTAATAAGGATTCAATGTTAATATAAATATTATATAGTAATTAAATGACAGAGAAAAGTTTAGGGAAAAATGCTTTATTAAATGGAATAAAAACAGCTTGTTCAATTCTTTTCCCATTTATTTCTTTTGCATATTGCTCCAGAGTATTAGGAAAAGCTAATCTTGGTAAGTATTCTTTTGGTCAATCTATTATAGCCTACCTTTTATTGGTGGCAGCGTTGGGAATTCCCAATTATGCAATCAGAGAAGGTGCAGGGATAAGGGATGATAAAAGAAAATTAGATGAGTTCATTGATCAAGTTTTTACAATTAATTGCATAATGACTATTGTATCTTATGCTGTCCTTGTGATTGTATTAACAATTCCAAAATTTCAAAATTATAAATACGTTTTAATCATACAAAGCATACAAATTATATTGACTACCTTGGGAACTGATTGGATAAATACAATATTCGAGGACTATTTTTATTTAGCAGTTCGTTATATAGTTATCCAGATTATTTCATTATTTGCGTTAATCTTATTTGTTAGAAAACCAAGTGATTTATATGTTTATACTTTTATTTCGACTCTTTCGAATTCTGGCGGAAATATACTTAATTGGCATTACCTCAGAAAACATGATATTCGTCCTAGATTAACGAAAAATATCCAATATAAGCATATTAAACCCATTCTAATTTTATTTGGCAATAGTATAGCATCTGTAATTTATCTAAATTCTGATATCACGATGCTTGGATTATTTACTAATGACGCAACAGTAGGTGTTTATACAGTAGCAACCAAAATTTATTCAATGATGAAAACCCTTATAAATGGGATCATCATGGTTACTTTGCCTCGTTTCTCTTTTTATATAAAGAAAAGAATGGTTAAGGAATATAAAAAGGATTTGACGAGTATTGCGGATATATTATTGATGATATCTTTACCGACTATGGTTGGCTTGTTTTTAGAAGCAGACAGAATCCTATTATTTGTTGCAGGTAATAAATACCTTTCAGGAAGGAATGTTGTCCGTGTATATAGTTTTGCAATTATGTTTGCAGTATTTGCGTGTTTTTACGCATATGCGATCCTACTGCCGAATAAATTAGAAAAGTATTTTTTATTATCAACAATTTTTGCAGCAATAATTAATATAAGTTTGAATTTCATACTAATACCTATTCTTGGAATGATTGCTGCAGCGCTAACTACGTTAATTGCAGAAATTGTAGTATATTGTATCTCTTTATATTATTCAAGAAAATGTATAATTTATGATAAAAAATATAAAAATATCGGAAAATATATTCTCGGTTGTACCGCAATTGTGGTATTGTGTTCTTTATTTGACCGCATTAATCTTGGAAGTACAATAATATTAATTTTGGAGATTGTATTTAGCTTGGCAATATATGTGGCAATATTATTGATATTAAAATGTGATTCTATGACATATTTAGTTAGAAGGATTCGGAGAAAATAAGATGATTGATATTGTTGTCCTCAATTATAATGACTCGGATACAACAATGCAGTTTTTGACAAAAGTAGAACCATATAAGATCGTAGATAGAATTGTTGTCGTAGACAATTGCTCTACAGATGATTCTCTTATAAAATTTCGAAAAATTAATTCACCAAAAGTTTCTATTATTCAAACATCTCATAATGGCGGATATGGTGCTGGAAATAATTTTGGAATACGATATTTGTATAATCATTATCATCCTGAGTTCATTCTTCTGTCAAATCCAGACGTAATTGTAGAAGAATCAGTTATTGAGGATATGGTAAATTTTTTATGTCACCATAATGACTATGCGATAGTGGCTCCTTTTATGCTTGATTTACATAAAAATAGACAATTTAATACAGCTTTTAGAGTTCCTCAAGTTAAGGAATACATATTATCAATGGGAGTTTTATATTCTAAATTTGTTAAGCCATTCTATTATAAAGATATAGAAACAGATTCATCTGGATTTAAACAAGTTGGATCTGTTTCAGGAAGCATGTTTTTAATGCGGACTGATGCAATGATAAAATATGGGATGTTTGATGAAAATATATTTTTATATTGTGAAGAAGTAGTCCTAGGAATAAAAATGAAAAGAGCCAAGCAAAACGTAGGACTTTTATTAGATAAAAGTTTTATTCACAATCACTCAGTATCAATAAATAAATCATATAAATCTCAAGTCGCTAAAAGAAAATTACTTAATAAAAGCAAGATGTATGTTATATCACATTATTATAAATGCAACGGCTTTCTATTATGTGTAGCTCATTTATTAGATAAAATATCATTAGTCGAAACATGGCTTTTGTCAATTTTGAAAGGCAATAATGAATAATAAAGAAAATATTATTACAAATTTTAAAATAAAAGACTGTAGTGGCTGTCAAGCGTGCATTAATATTTGTCCAACACATGCGTTGTATTCTGCTAATGATCAATTTGGATTTATCGAGCCACGAATACATAATGAAAAGTGTATTTATTGCGGAAAGTGTTTGGAAATTTGTCCTTGGAGAAAATTGCCAAAATTAAACAATCCAATAAATGCATACGCTGCTGTCAATAAAAATGAAAATATTGTGATGAATAGTTCTTCTGGAGGTATATTTTTTTCGCTCGCTGCTGATGTATTAAAGAAAGACGGTGTAGTTTGCGGGGTAGAATTAAACAAACGATTTCAAGTGTGCCATGTTATTATTGACAGTATCTCTGATATTCCAAGAATACAAAAATCAAAATACGTCCAAAGTAATATAGGGTTAATTTATAAACGGGTTCAAAAGTACTTAGATGAAAACAGGATTGTACTGTTCACTGGAACGCCATGTCAGGTTGCTGGGTTAAAGAAATATTTAGTAAAATCTTATTCTAATTTATATACGATGGATGTAGTTTGCCATGGTGTGCCAAGTCAGAGTTTATTTAATGACTATATTGATAATTTTCAGAGCAAGTATGGAGAACTTGAAAATTACTCATTTCGTGCTAAGAAAAAAGCAAAGAATGGAATGAACTGGTTTTTTTCTTATCAATTGCATGGTAAAAGAAAAACTGTTCGAAATTGGCCTGAGGATAGTTATAATTATCTTTATATGAAGGGATTAATATACAGAGAAAGTTGCTATAATTGTAAATTTGCAACTATAAAAAGGGTTTCAGATCTTACTCTTTGTGACTACTGGAATTGGAACAAGTATCATATAAATGATTTTCATATAAATTCTTCAGTTTCAGGTATTCTGGTAAATACAAATAAGGGTATACAAATATTAAATAATATTAATAGTAGTTTTAATATCAAGAGTACAGATATTGAAAATATTATAGAAAACAATGCTTGCTTAGCAAAACCGGTACCATACGATCCGAAGAGAGAGAATATACTTGGTATCTGGAAAAATCGAGGATATATGGAATTGGACAAATTATTCAATAAAAAAATGAGAAAAACGATTTTCAAATATCGTATACTTGATTATATGCCAGAAAGTATTAAATCAATATTGTCAAGAATAAAGAGGATCAAACAAAAATAATGCTCGATATAAAAATAATTACTATTCATGCGATGCATAATCCGGGCTCAGTTTTACAGGCATTTGCACTGCAAAGCTATTTAACGAAAGACAATAATAATGTAAAAATTATTGACTATAGACCAGATTATCTTTATACAGAAGGAAAAAGTTTTTCACTATTCATAAAAAAAACATTATTTAAAAAGTATTATTTTTCAAGGAAAGAAAAGTTTGATGGATTCATTTCTGAGAATATGAAATTGACGAAATTATATAATTCATCAGAATGTATTGAGCGCGATAACTTAACGGCAGATGTTTTTATTGCTGGCAGTGATCAATTATGGAATTCAGATTTCCCTTGTGGAAATGATAGTGTATATTATTTGGAGTTTGTACAATCTGGTAAAAAAATTTCATATTCAACATCTGTTGGAAAATCAGAAATTGGTGAAAAAAATCTTGAAATTCTAAAAAGGTATTTACCAAGTTTTTCTATGATTTCTACAAGAGAGAAGTCAACTGCAGATTTTCTTAGTGTTGTATTAAACCGAAAAGTAGAATGGGTTTGTGATCCAGTATTTTTGCTCCCTAAAAAGGAGTATATGAAATTTATTGATAAAAAAACAGTAAGTACCCAAAAATATGCAATGGTATACCTTTCTCCAAAATGCAAGCAGTTAGATGAAATTGTAGCATATTATAAAAAATTAGGATATACGATAATCTTGCTAGGCGGGATGACTAAGCGATGTCAATGCGATCAGCATATTAAAGATGCGGGGCCAAAAGAGTTTTTATCGTACATTTATTACGCTGACGTAGTAATTTCTACTTCGTTTCATGCAACAGCTTTTAGTCACATTTTTCATATCCCATTTGTAACTTTGCTACCGAAAACAAATGGAGAACGTATAATGAATTTATTAAATTTAACGGGGCTGCAAAATAGGGCGGTTTCTGACCAAGTAAATATGAAATCAATTGACACAGCTATAGATTGGGAACAAGTAGATAAAAAGCTAAGCAACCATATTGAATCTTCAAAGAATTATTTAGATCGTGCATTAATATAATAACTTTGAAGAGAGGGTGATTATTTGGAAAAATTCTTTCTTAAATCAACTTAAAAAAATTGTACTTAGTAAAAATCATTTGTATAAATTTTTTTATTAAATCATTCAAGGAGTTTAGAATTCTGCCTAGTAAAATCTGAAAATGCTATCAATTTCTTTGGAATTAATCCTTAGTATAAACCTTGTCTTTTACATCATCCAAGCAACTGTTGTAGCAATTTGCTATCATACAGTTGCTTTTTTATATTTAATGCGAATGTGTAAAATAATTTTAATATGATAAATTAATTAGGTGAAGATTATAGTGTTAGTGTATTTGAAGATAAGATTACAGATCCATGGTTGTATATAATTAAGAAATAGAGTGGTTAAAAAATTTCAAAGAAAACCTTAATTAATTAGAAAGGTCTGATTATGGCAGCAGATAAGATTAATTGGAATCAATTTGTAGCGTGTTGTAATGATGATAAAAGTGTAAATTTAAGATTTGAAGATCTGTGTCGGCAATTATTTTGGGAAGAATTTTTGGCTGATAATGAAAGTCCTGAATATATTCACAATAATCCGAATCATCCTGGATTAGAATCAGAACCAATTTATTCGGAAAAATTAAATAAATGGATTGGCTTTCAAGCAAAATATTTTAGTAATCAGACAGATTATACTCAGATTGAAAAGTCAGTGGATCATATTTTAATCTATTACAAAGAAAAATTGAACACAGTTTATTTATTTAGTAATAAATCCTTAACAACAACATCAAAAAGCTATAAAAGGATTGAGGAAAAACTTAATAAAGAAGAAATCACGTTAGTTCCTATTACAAATGAAGCGATACTAGATTTAGTGCGTAAATATCCGAAATTGGCCTTATATTATTTTAAAAATAAAGCTTTGACAAAAAAGTGGTTTCAAGAACACGAAAGCATTGTAGAAGCAGAACTCGGAGATCGTTTTAACAAACGATTGAATGTATCTACAGAAGCTGAAGACTTGCTTTCTATTTTTTTACATGATGAGAAAGCGGCCAAACAACTTAATGACAGAAAAAGTCAAATGCTTGAAAGGGCAAAAGAATATTCGACACATTTTACAGATGAGAGGTGCCAAAAATATTTAAAAAAATTAATAGAAACAGTTTCGTCTATTAAAGATATAACGGTTTCGGATTTTAATGATGTTGTTCATTGGAATACAAAAATTCATAAATCAGTCGAGAAAGATTTAATGTATTTTTCCCAACAGATAAAAAATATAACGGAAGATCTAGAAAGTTTAGATAGAAATAAACATAAATCTCCTGAAAAGAAAAAAGAGAAATACAATCGAGCAATTGAGTTGAACGTAGAGCGAAACAAATATTTGGTGTTGTTCGATCTTGCGGGGATGCTTAAACTTAAACGAAATGAAAATCAAGCTTTAAACAGTAGTGCGTTATTTATTACGGGAAGAGCAGGAATTGGAAAATCACATCTATTGGCAGCTCAAACACATTATTTAATAGACAAAGGATTTCCAGTAATTTTACTGCTTGGGGGCGACTGTACATCGGATGAAAGCATGATCAAACAGATAGAAGAGTGCCTTCGAGGTGCATCTGCTTCATTTGAGGAATTGCTTGATATTTTAGATCAAATGGGGAAATTGAAAGGACGTGTTATTCCAATAATGATTGATGCGATCAATGAAAGTTGGAAACCAGATTTGTGGAAAAAAGCACTTCCGACAATCTTACAGAAGACAGAACAACTTGCTAATGTTAAACTTGTTATTTCCTATAGATCAGAATATGAGGAAAAATTTGCAGATAAAAATTTGTTCGATCGATACAGCGTTTTTCAATATAAACATCAAGGATTTGAGAGAAACACGATCGATTCTGTAAGACAATTTTTAAATTATTATCAGATTCCTTTTCCGCCGGAACAAATATTAATTCAGGATATTACAAACCCCTTGTTTTTGACGCTATATTGTCAGACATATGAAGGGGATAGCGTTGACGTGTCGGTTTTATACGATCGATTATTAAACAAGCAGAATTTGAATATCAATAATAAACTTCATGCGATGCTCGAGACGCACGGATGTGAAGTTGAAGATAAAATTCTGCAGCAGGTTGTTAGCGAATTAGCAGAATATATATTGAATGGTCAGAAAAAATTCTTTTCTAAAGAAGATGTTGCAAAATTAGCAATATGGAGCAGCTATGGTTTCAAGGCAAGACCGTACATTACCAAAATGATACAAGAAGGGATTTTGCATAGTGGAATCTATGAAAATGAAGAAACCTTGCATTTTGCATATGATCAAATGAATGATATTTTTTGCGCCAGAGCAGCTGTAAAAAAATATAGAGGAAAAGAAACAATAAAAAAATATCTTAAAGAAGAAATTCTAAAGCCAAATGAATTTGGACAAATAAAATATGGAAATAATTCACTTTTCGCTAGTATTTGCGCCGTTTATGCGGAGAAATATTCTGAAGAATGCATTGATATTTTAGAAAGCGTACAAAGTGAAGACAATAAAAGAGTGCTTTTCCGTAATTACATTGATTCACTTCAATGGCGTAATAGGGTTTATATAACCGTAGAAGAATTTGTTAAATTATGCATTAAGTATAAAATAGACCGCGATGAAGTTTTATCTGTATTTATTAATAATAGTATAAAGGAAATTCATCCCTTAAATGCAGAAGGATTGCATCGGTGGTTGATGTGCTATTCACTACCAGAGAGAGATTATATCTGGACAACGTACATCAATAATTTTTCTAAAGATTGTGGTGAAAGAATTGTACAGTTAGTTACCATGTTCAATAGAGGCGAAAATTTGGATTTCGCTAATCAACGCCAGGCAGAACTTATGTTAGTGCTTTTTGGATGGTGTCTGACTGCTTCAAATCGTTGGTTTAGAGACATTACATCAAAAGCAATGATAGAAATCCTGAGAAAATATTTTCAGTTGGCGGAAAAGCTTTTGCGTAAATTTGAGAATGTCAACGATCCTTATGTATTGCAGCGAATTTATGGGGTTGTGTTTGGCGCATGCTGTAAACGAGAAAAAAACAATGAACAAGAATACCAGAGCTTGTGCGAATATGTTTATAAAACAATATTTGAGCAAGAAAAAGTGTACCCTGATATTTTGCTGCGAGATTATGCAAGACAAATTATAGACAGATTTTTGTATGAGTTCCCCGAATACGACGCGCTTTTTGAATGCAGTAAAATCGCGCCGCCTTATAATTCAGACCCAATAGTCGCTGTTGAGCAGGATTATCTCAGCGATAAAAATAATTTTACAAATGGAGAATCCAGAATTTTGATGTCTATACGTTTCGATGAAATAGGAAAAGGTGGATATGGCGATTTTGGGCGGTATGTCTATCAGTCGGCTTTATCAGATTTTGATGTAGATCAGGAGATGATTTTTAATTATTCAATGCATTATATTCTAGAGGAATTAGGATATAACAAGGTTAAAGAGCTTGCGGAATATGATAAAGATCAGAGTTATTATGAAAGACATCGTTTAAATAAAATCGAACGGATCGGGAAAAAATATCAATGGATTACGTTTTATAATGTATTAGCGCGAGTAACAGATCATTGTCAAATGAAACCTAGGTACAGTCCTGAAGCTCAAGTTATGCTTTACAAAGGACCTTGGGAACCCTATGTACGAGACTTTGATCCGACATTAAATAATAATTTTATGTTGTTTCCAAATGCTCCACAATTTGACAAATATGAAGAGAATACAAAAGAAATACAGAATGAAATTGATCATTTGCAAATTGAATCAGAAGAGGAAATAGATGAGTGGAGCAAGGCAGAAGATAATTTTTTTAAAAGTCAGATTAAACAACTATGCCCACAAGATGCAGATGGACAGCAATGGGTTGTTTTGCAAAGATATTTTCAAGTTGAACACAGAATAGATAAAGATAATAAATGGTCAGAGTGGAATAGCTTTTATGGATATTTTACTACGGAAGAAAATAAAGAAAAATTACTTGCTTTAGCAAAAAAAAATATTGATTTTGCAACTAATGAGTTGAGAGAAAATCTCAGGACATACACGACATATAGCCGAGAATTCCCTTGGAGCAAAAGCATGACTGATCTTGAGGCGTGGTCTAGTCAAGATATTAAAGTATGGACCGGTGAAACTGTTAAAAAAGAAGAAATTCCATTGTCATATGAACAAACAATAGCAGAAATAACATTAATGTACAAAGAAAATACAGAATTAGAACTTGACGATTTAGGGAAAACGAAAAAGCTGGAAATTAAGAAAGAATATCCGAGAGAAGAAAAAGTTTATAAAACAATAAGTAATATTTTCCCTGCATCTTTAGAATTTTTATGGGAAGAACAATACGATGCCTCTAAGGATGAAGCAATTGTTATGGAGATGCCAAGTATTGATTTTCTTCGTACGATGAAATTGAAACAGCTTCAGTATGACGGATATTTTTTTGATACAGCAGGAAAATTGGCTGCATTTGATACTTCGCTAACAGGCCAAGATGTTGGATTTGTTGTTCGAAAAGATTTACTTGATTCTTATCTTTTGCAAAAACATTTAAAACTTGTTTGGGTCATGTTGGGGGATAAAGAAAAGAAAAAGCAGAAGATGCTTTTCTGTGATTGGGAAGGATTATATGAATACAATGCGGGCGAACCAAAAGGATGCCAATATATCATTAATGAATATTAAATAGTTAAAGTAAATTTCTTTTGAACTATTTTAAAAAACATAAATAACAAAATCAACGGTAATCTGAACGAAATGAAGGCCAGCCGACTGGGATGTCGGCTGGTATTAAAAGCTTATAGCCTTAGAGCGAGTCGCCGTGCCTTAATCGCGTCGGAACAAATCCCTCGTATAAACTTTATCTTCTACATCATCTAAGCAGCTGTTGTAGCGATTCGCGATGATGCAATTGCTTTTTTCTTTGAAAGTTTCTAAATTGTTGACAACTTTTGAACCGAAGAAGGTGGTGCCGTCTTCGAGGGTCGGTTCGTAGACAATGACGGTTGCGCCCTTGGCCTTGATGCGCTTCATGACGCCCTGGATCGAGGACTGGC
>AUXO014363930.1_pt1 | contig 15223 bp, 6 predicted proteins | sample 768731 | NCBI WGS metagenome assembly AUXO01 (sample SAMN02715735, study PRJNA202380) | gut metagenome | biome: sheep rumen | host: Ovis aries | place: New Zealand: Palmerston North
AAAAGTATATAAATCGTAAAAAAAATCAAAACAAAAGAATCGCAAGGGGTGCGGGGGAAAGCGATTCTTTTATTTTGAATGTTTGCAAAAAACAAAAAGGAAAGCACTTTTGTCGAATTTTGTCGAAAAATTGCATATTGTAAATGAAGATATCATAATTTGCCTTATTGTTAAAAATGGAAAAATATGATATATTAAAAATAGGTTTTACATCATTCATTAGAATGATTTTTTTTATTTGGAGGTGTTTATGTTAAAAATTCTAGATATACAAAATGATTTATTAAATATGGAACAAGGCATGTTTCAAAAAATATGTAACTTATTACTATGTAATCGAGGATATACACCATATAAATATACAGGATCTGCTACAGGAACAAACAAAACAAAAAAAGGTACCCCAGATTCAGTTTTTTTAGATAAAGATGGAAGATATGTATATGTTGAAATAACAACACAAAAACCACCACTTGATAATAAGATTAAAAATGATATAGGAAAATGTTTAGATAAGATTTCAAAGTCATCAAAACTAGATAAAAAGATATCAAAAATAATATTCTTACATAATAGAGCTAATATTGAAGAATCTACAACAGAAGAAATAAAAGAAAAATGTGGAAAAGTTGATTTTGAAATATATGGATTAGAATACTTATCTTATCTTTTGCAAAATGAATGTCAAGATATAGCAAAATCAGAAATGCATATTAAAGATGATATAAATGTACTTAGTGATATCGGTCCAGAGGCATTAGAAAAAATTGCAAAGGCAGTTAACAATAAAAATATTTCGGAATATAAAGACGACAATATTGAAGAAATTAAATCAAAAATAAACGCTTTATATAAAGAAGCAGAAAAAATAATTAATAATGAAGATGCTATGATTAAGATTTCTGAAAGTAATAAAGAAAAACTAAAAGTGATATATGATAAATTAAGTCTTTTTGATTTCTACTATAATGAAAATGATAATGAAGATTCAAGGGTTTATTATCATAATATGCTAGTTATTTTATCACGATATAATTTATCTTTTGCAATTAATTATTATGATAATATGCCAGGTTTTGCCAAGAATAACCTAATGACCATACATTACTATTGCATAATTTTAATAGAAAACGGTGATTATCAAAAGGCAAATTCTAATTTAACTAGTCTATATTATCAGTTTAATTATGATGCAGCATTTGAAACTCTAAGTAGATCATATTTCTTATTAGAAAAATATGATGAAGTAATCTCTCTCTTATCTAAGGCAAAAAAAGAAAAATTTGATAAATCTGGATTTTTAGCTTCGATGTATATTATTTCTAAAAACTTCAAAAAAAAATATACTGAAGGCGATGTGATTAAATTAAATAACAGTAAGTTTAGAAAAATGCCTTTACTATATTTTTGTACTTCTAAATTATTATTCGATTTGGATAAAAGAAAAAAATTATATAAAGAACAATTTAAAAAAGGAATAAAATTATTAAATGAAAATGATGTTTTGGCAATTTATACCATGTGTAATAAGGCAAAAGAATTAGGTTTAGAAGAATTTGCTATTTCCTATTTAGAATCTATTTCATTAACACCTTTATTACAAGAATTATTATTAGAACTATTGATGTCAAAAAAAGAGTTTTCAAATAAGGAAATTGAAATTATTAACAATATAGAATTAGATAAAATAGCTGATAATATAGATAAAAATTATTTAATAGCTAAAATTAATGAAAGTAAAGGAAAAAATCTTGAAGCAATTAATAACTATAAAAATTCATATTTAAATACAAATAATCATGTATCAGCATATAAATACATTCAACTTTCAATTGCTAACAAATCTCAAATTGAAGAAAATCTTTTGCCTAAGATGGCTGCAAATAACAATACAATGATGTTAACGATTGTTGCAGATGGTTATAGACATAATGGAAAATATGAAGAGGCTTTGAAATGTTTGTATAAAGCTATATATTTATCAAAAGAAAACCCAAAATATAAAGATGTTTATGGACAATTTTGGTACACTATTACTATGTTTTCAAATAAAGTAGACATAAAAGAATATGTTAATAGTGATTGTGTAGTGAAGTTAAGTAATGGTACTGAAGAAAAAACAGTATTGCTTGAAGATGATTCTTTTTTTACTGAAAATGATAAGATTTTTGATGCAATCATTTTAAGAACATATAGTGATTTAGGAACTGATTTGCTTCAATTAAAGCATGGATCAGAAATTATTATTAATAAAGAAAAATATAAAGTAGAGAAAATAATCGATAAATATACATATATAACTCAAAAATGTTTTAGATATGTTGAAAAGAGCGGTCATGTACAAACAATTACATCAAATGACAACGATCCTGATGGAACTATTGAGAAAATAAAACAACAATTTATTGAAATGAATAATCATTCTAATTATGTTATGGATGTATATCAAGATAATAAGAATATTCCTTTATCATTGTTGATTAGTAGTGAAAAAAGATTTGATGAATATATAAATATTATTTGTAAATTATTATTTACAAAAGAGAGAATCTTATTAACTGGTGAAAGAATTGATATTGATTTAAATAATGGATTTGTAATTGATGTAAGTAGTTTAATAGTATTAGCTTTATTTGATTTGTTAGGAACTATTCCAAATGATCTATATAAAAAAATATATATAACCACATCATTAAAAAATAAATTTCAATTCTATTATAAATCGTTAATTAGAAAAAATAGTCAGGTTGAAACGACAATTTTTATTGATGATAATAATGAACTAGTAAAAAGTGAAACTTTTGTAATTAATCAAATAAAATTTTGGAAAAAAATTAACAATTTTATTGAACAGGTAAATGCAGTGGATGTAGAAGCAGAAAATGATGAGATATTGAACAAAAAAACAGATGATTTATTAGATAAAGTACAATTTGATTTAATTACTTTAGCTAAGAAAAATAACTTACCTTTTATTTGTGATGATTTAGCAATTCGAAGACTTGCTAACACATATAAAATTACACATACTAATATACTACAAATCCTTCATCAATTTTCTAATAGTTATGAAGAATATGTCACTAACGTAAATAGACTTGCTAATCATAATTATATATATACTCTATATAACGATGATTTATCAGAGATAATGAAATATCTATATGAAAATTATAATGATAAAAGCAAAGAACTATTTATAAGTACTATAAAATCTATATTAGAAAACAAAGTAAGTATGGATTATTATGTTCCTATTCTACTTTATAAAATAGAAGGAATAAAGAAAGTGCAATTCATTAGAATATTCGATCAAACTTATGAGGTTCTTTTTGCTACATTTGTTATAAATACAGTTACTAATGAAATAAAAAAAGCTTGTTCTAATCATGGTGTATCATTAGATTCTTATAAATAATGAATTAATCAGGAACATAGAATAGAATTTATATTTTCATATATAAAAAGCCGAAAACGGCAAAAAAAGTATTTGAATCTATGTTATAATTTAATATGGAGCAAGAATAGAGGTGAACAAATGAAATTAATAGATAATCACATTGAAAAATTAGGTGATGATTTAAAAGAAAACATTAAGGAAAATTCAAAAATAAGAATTTGTGCATCTATATTCTCTATGTATGGATATGAAGCATTAAAAAAAGAATTATCAAAAATCAAAGAATTTGATTTTATATTTACTGATCCAACTTTTGTTGAACAGGCTTCCAACAAAAAAGAACAAAGATTATTTGAAATTAATAGTAAGAATAGAGAAAAGAGTTTGAGTGGGTCTCCTTTTGAAGTTAAATTAAAAAATGAATTAAATGGTAAAAGTATAGCACAAGAATGTGGTAAATGGATTAAAAGTAAAGCAAGATTCAAATCTAATGTTGGTGGTGAGGCAATACAGAGATTCATGATACTTCAAAATGATAATGCAAATATAACATATACAAATATGGAAGAGTTTTCTACTATTGGTCTCGGATATGAAAAAGATAACGCTATTTATATGCCAATTACAAAAATCGATGATAATTATGAGTTTACTAAAAATTATATTGAATCATTTGATCAAATTTGGAACAATGAAAAATATTTAAAAGATGTTACTAATGAAGTAATTGAATTTATGTCTGACTTATATAAAGAAAATTCACCTGAACTCATATATTATATAACTCTATATAACATTTTTACTGAGTTTTTAGAAGATATATCAGAAGATGAACTTGCCAATGAAAAAACAGGATTTAAAGAATCAAAAATTTGGAAATCATTATATGATTTCCAAAAAGATGCAGTTCTTGGAATTATTAATAAATTAGAAAGATTTAACGGATGTATATTAGCAGATAGTGTTGGTCTAGGTAAAACATATACAGCGTTAGCAGTAATAAAGTATTACCAAGAAAGAAATAAAAGTATTTTGGTATTATGCCCTAAAAAATTAAGTGAGAACTGGAATACATTTATAAAAAACTATAAAGATAACCCATTACAAGAAGACCGATTTAATTATGATGTTTTATTTCATACCGATTTGTCTAGAACACATGGAGACTCTAATGGAATGGATTTATCTAGAGTAAATTGGGCTAATTATGATTTGGTTGTTATAGATGAATCTCATAATTTTAGAAATAATCAAGCAAGAAACGATAGAGAAACAAGATATGATAGATTAATGAATGAAGTTATGAAGGCAGGAGTTAAAACTAAAGTGTTAATGTTATCTGCTACACCAGTTAATAATAGATTTACCGATTTAAAGAACCAATTAGCATTAGCTTATGAAGGTCATACAGATAAAATAGATGAAAAGATTAGTAACACTAAATCTATAGACACTATTCTTAAAAGTGCACAAGCTGTGTTTAATGAATGGAGTAAACTAGAGACTGAAAGAAGAACAAGCAAAGAGTTGTTAGATAGATTAAATTCTAATTTTGATTTCTTTAAACTATTGGATAGTGTAACTATTGCAAGATCAAGAAAGCATATTGAAAAATACTATGATATGGAATCAATAGGAAGATTCCCAACAAGATTAAAGCCAATAAGTATGTCGCCAGAATTAACTGATATAGAAGGATTTATGTCAATTAAAGATATAGCCGAAGAGTTAAATAAATTAAATATGAGTATTTATGCACCTTTTGATTATATTCTTCCTAATAAGCTAACAGAATATGAAGACAAATATGATATATCAGTTCGTGGCGGACAGTCTAGTTTTCATCAAGCAGATAGAGAAAAAAGCTTACAAATACTAATGAGAATTAACTTTTTAAAAAGATTAGAGAGTTCTGTATCTTCCTTTAGGATAACCTTAAATAAAGTGTTAGAGCAAATAACTAATACACTACAAGCTATCGAAGAATTTGAAAATAGAGGAGTTAATAAATCGTTTGAAAATATAGAAGTAACAAATTATAACCCAGACGAAGACGTTGAAGATTTATTAGATGATCAATTCAGTATTGGTAAAAAAGTTAAAATCAATCTAGAAGATATGAACACAATTGGCTGGAGAGAAGATTTATTATTAGATTATAAAGTACTAAAATCACTACTATTTGAAATGGACAAAGTAACGCCTGAACATGATACTAAATTAAATGAGTTAGTTGATATGATAATAAATAAAGTAAATCATCCGATTAATAAGGATAATAAGAAAATAATTATCTTTAGTGCATTTGCTGATACTGCTGATTATATTTATAGAAGTATTGCTGGAAACTTAAAAAATCATTATAATTTACAAACATGTAAGATAACTGGTTCAGGGACTAATGAATGTACTATTGATATGAACAAAGAATTTAATAATTTATTATTAAACTTTTCACCTAAATCAAAACATAGAGATATGTTAGATCCGGAATCAAATAATGATATTGATATATTAATTGCAACTGATTGTATTTCAGAAGGACAAAACTTACAAGATTGTGATTATCTAATTAATTATGATATTCATTGGAATCCTGTTAGGATAATTCAAAGATTTGGCCGTGTAGATAGAATCGGATCCGATAATGATGTAATTCAATTAGTTAATTTCTGGCCAAATATTTCTTTAGATGATTATATTAATTTAAAAAATAGAGTTGAGAATAGAATGCTAATGCTAGATATATCTGGAACAGGTGAAGATAATGTATTAACAAATAAATCAAGTGATATTGAATATAGAAAAGCTCAATTACAAAAATTAAAAGAAGAAGTTGTAGATCTCGAAGATATGAATACTGGTATTTCTATTACTGATCTAGGATTAAATGATTTTAGAATGGATTTAGTAGAATATGTTAAAACAAATGGTACTCTAGATGGAATTCCATTTGGATTACATTCAGTAGTTCACGAGAATAAGTCTTTAGGAATTGAAAAAGGTGTTATTTATGTATTGAAAAATATAAATAACGAAGTAAATATAGATAGTATGAACCAATTGCATCCGTTTTATTTAGTGTATATTAAAGATGATGGAGAAATACTATCAAATCATTTAAACGTCAAGAATACTCTAGATTTATTGAGAATAATGTCTAAAGGTAAAACTGAACCAATAAAATCTGCCTATAACATTTTTAATGAATTTACTAATGATGGTAGAGATATGAAAGTATATTCTGAACTATTAAGTCAAAGTATTGAATCAATAATTAACATAAAAGAAGAAAATGATATTGATAGTCTATTTAGAACTGGTGGAACCACAATGCTAAAGAATGACATTAAAGGTTTAGAGGATTTTGAATTAATTTCATTTATGGTGGTGATTTAATATGTTTGAGTTACCAAAAGAATGTTATGTTAATAAATTTATACCTAAGAAGGTTTTTTATGAAAAAGTAGGAGTTTCATCTGGAGTAAAAGATGAATTTGTTAATCTTGTTGATAGAATAACTTGGTTATACAAATTATCTCCAGATACAATAGGAATAACAAAAACTGAAAAAATTGAAGAAATTCAAATATTTCAAATTGATGTTAGAGAAAAAAGAATACCTCTTTCTGTAATCAAAACCATTACTAAGGGAGTTCAATATAAGATTCTGTTTTTTATAAAAAATAATGAAGAATATTGTTATTCAATTAAAGTCGATGATAGTGTTTATTCTACAGAATGGAATGATGATATCAAATTTGATTTTAATGCTATAAATCTCGAAGTAGTATATGAAAATATTGTCAAATCACTTATTAAGGAAAAAAATAACAATAAGCAGTTTGATGAAATTATCTTTATAAAAAACAATAGAATGAGTTTAGAAAAAAAAATAAATTTATTAAAGCAGAAAATAAAAAGTGAAAAACAATTCAACAGAAAAACAGAATTAAACATAGAATTAAATAAATTAATAAAAGAAATGGAGGCTTTTGATAATGAATAAACTAGACATGGAAACTAAAGATATAGTTGATTGTAATATAAAAAAAATAAAAGAATTATTTCCAAATGTTTTTTCAGAAGACCAGATAAATTTTGATGCCTTAAAACAAGAATTAATTGATTATTTAGTAGATGATAAGAAAGAAAAGTATCAATTGACATGGCCAGGAAAAAAAGAGGCTATTTTAAATGCTAATTCATCTATAAACAAAACTTTAATTCCGCTTAGGGAAAAATCTGTTAATTTCGACACAACAAAAAACATTTATATCGAAGGAGATAATTTAGAGGTTTTAAAGATATTGCAAGAATCATATTTAAATAAAATAAAATGTATATATATAGATCCTCCATATAATACGGGGAATGATTTTGTTTATAATGATAATTATTCAAAGTCAACAGCAGAAGAATTGGTAAATTCTGGCCAATTGGATGAGTATGGAAACAGACTAGTTGCTAATTCATCTGCCAATGGAAGATTCCATTCTGATTGGTTGTCAATGATGTATTCAAGATTAAAACTTGCAAGAAACTTGCTAACTATTGATGGTGTGATTTTTATAAGTATTGATGATAATGAACAAGACAATTTAAAAAAAATTTGCAATGAAATATTTGGAGAAAGCAGTTTTGTTGCACAATTAGTATGGGAAAAAAAGAAAAAAGGTGCATTTTTAAGCAAAAATTACATCAATATGAAAGAATATGTATTAGTTTATTGCAGGAATAATACATACTTTAATGGTTTAGTTGGTGAAATTAATTCTAATTCTGAAACATATCCATGCATTAAAACAACTAACGCAAGAGGAATTAGGACAATAAAAAAAGGTACTTTAAGCAAAGCGAAAGAAAAAGATTATATAATAGAAGCTAATACAAGAATAAGTGCTGGTAATATGGAATTAATATATCTTGACAAACTTGTAGTTAAGGATAATATTGTAGAAAATGATGTAAGAATTGATAGCAACTGGATATACAGTCAGCAATTGCTTGATGAATATGCGTCAAATGGGCTTCTATATATAACTCAAGATCATTATATTAGAAGAATCGTTAATGAAGATAGAACCAAAATGCTAAAGGATTTATTACTTAGAGTTGGAAATGACGGCAAGTCTCTATCTTATTTTGATTATGATAAAAACTTGAACAATGGTGGATGGGGAACTAATGAAGATGCTAATGATGAAATTCACAGAATATTAGAACAACAGTATGTTTTTGATTATTCAAAACCTCCTAGATTGATAGGAAAATTATTACAATCAATACAAGATAATGATTGTATAATTCTTGATTTCTTTAGTGGAAGTGCAACTACTGCTCAAGCAGTAATGCAACTAAACTCTTTTGATAATGGTAGTAGGAAATATATAATGGTACAAGTCCCAGAAAAATGTAATACAACAGATAAATTTGAAACTATATGCGATATTGGTGAGGAAAGAATTAAAAGAGTAGCAAAAACAATTAAAGAAGAAACTAATGCTGATATTGATTATGGATTTAGAGTTTATAAAGTTGAATCTTCAAATATGAAAGATGTCTTTTATAAACCAGGAGAAATTGGACAAATGAATTTATTAGAATATCTTTCAAATATAAAAGAAGATAGAACACCAGAAGATATATTAACACAAGTTATGTTAGATTTAGCATTACCTTTAGATTACAAAATAGAGGAAAAGAATATTATCAATAACAAAGTATTTTTTGTAGAAGATAATTCTTTAATTGCATGTTTTGATGATCAAATTGATATAGATATTATTGATGAAATATGTAAATGTAATCCAGTTAAAGTTGTGTTTAAAGATATTTCATTTAAAACAGATAAAGATAAGATTAATTTAGAAGAAAGAATAAAGAAACTTTCTCCTGAAACAGAAATTAATATTTTATAGGAGGTGTATTATGAATAGACTAGATATGGAAACTAATGACATTGTTAATAAAAATATTATTCAATTGAAAAAAATATTTCCAAGTGTTTTTTCTGAAGGCAAAATAGATTTTAATGCTTTAAGAGAAGAATTGTCAGAATCATTGATTGATGAAAAAAAAGAAAAATATGAAATGACATGGCCAGGAAAAAAAGAAGCAATACGTGAAGGAAATAAAAGAATAAGCAAAACATTACGTCCATTAAAAGATAAGTCTATTAAATTTAATGATACAAATAATATATATATTGAAGGAGATAATCTTGAGGTATTAAAAATATTACAAGAATCATATTTAAATAAAATAAAATGTATATATATAGATCCTCCATATAATACAGGGAATGATTTTATATATAATGACGATTTCTCTAAATCTAGTTTTGATGAATTATATGATTCTGGTCAAATTGATGAAAATGGTAATAAATTAATAACAAATAGTTCTTCAAACGGAAGATTCCATTCTGATTGGTTGTCGATGATGTATCCTAGGCTTAAATTGGCAAGGAATTTGCTAACTGATGATGGAATTATATTTATAAGTATTGATGAAAATGAAATACATAATATGAGAAAGATATGTGACGAAATATTTGGAGAGTCATGTTTTGTTTCACAATTAGGATGGCAAAAAGTATATGCACCTAAAAACCAAGCAAGATACTTTTCAAACGATTATGAATATATATTATGTTATGCAAAAAATATTGATAAGGTTTATATAAACGAATTACCCAGAACTGAATCTATGAATTTGAGATATAAAAACCCAGATAATGATACAAGAGGAGATTGGAAATCAGGAGATTGTGTTGGTAATGGTGAAAGAAAAAATGGACATTATGATGTAGTTTCACCAACTGGAAAAAAATATAATGTACCAGAGGGAAAACATTGGGTTTATGCTCCTGAAACAATGAAGAAAATGATTGAAGACAATAGAATTTGGTTTGGTAAAGATGGAAATAGCTTTCCTTCTGTAAAGCAATTTTTATCCGAAGTTGGAGGAAGAAAAGCTTCAAATTTACTTTTACATGAAGATTATGGCCATACTGATATGGCAAAAAAAGATTTGATAAAACTTTTTCCAGATTTAACCAGACCACCTTTTGATACACCAAAACCTGTTAAGCTAATTAAAATGCTTTCAATATTAGGAATGGAAAAGGATGATATTATGTTGGATTTCTTTAGTGGAAGTGCAACAACAGCAGAAAGTATAATGCAATTAAATGCAGAAGATAATGGAACTCGAAAATATATTTTAGTGCAAATTCAAGAAAAAATAGAAGATCCTGAAGCCATTCAAAAAGGATTTAATACATTATGTGATATAGGAGAAGAGAGAATAAGAAGAGCTGCAAAGAAAATTAAAGAAGAAACTAATGCAGATATTGATTATGGATTTAGAGTTTATAAAGTTGACTCTTCTAATATGAAAGATGTTTTCTATAAACCAAGCGAAGTAGGACAAATGAATTTATTAGAATATCTTTCAAATATAAAAGAAGATAGAATGCCAGAAGATATATTGACACAGGTTATGTTAGATTTAGGACTAACATTAGATTTAAAAGTTGAAGAAGAAAAAATACATACTAATAAAGTATTCTTTGTAGAAGATAATTCTTTAGTTGCATGTTTTGATGATCAAATTGATATAGATATAATTGATGAGATATGTAAATGTAATCCGCTAAGAGTTGTCTTCAAAGATATTTCATTTAAGACAGACAAAGATAAAATTAATTTAGAAGAAAGAATAAAGAAACTTTCTCCTGAAACAGAAATAAATATTTTATAAGGAGGTGTAATCGATGAAATTAAAATTTAAACATCAAGCATATCAAGATGATGCAGTTAAATCTTTAGTTAATTGCTTTTTAGGTCAAAAAAAAGGATCTAGAAGAGATTTACTTGCTAGATATAAGCAAACAGTCGATACTGGATTATTTGCCCACGAAGAAGAAGTTGAAGTTATATCATTTGGAAATCATGCAATTACACTTACTGAATCAGAGAGAATAAAAAATATTCGCGATGTACAAAGACTAAATGATATTTCTTATACAGATGGACAAGATTTAAACGAATTTTCAATAGAAATGGAAACCGGAACTGGAAAAACATTCACTTATATTAAGTCCATGTATGAATTGAACAAAGAATATGGATGGAGCAAATTTATTGTTATGGTTCCATCAATAGCTATACGTGAAGGTGTTCAAAAATCATTTGATATAACACAATATTACTTTCAAGAGTTGTATCATAAAAAAATTAGATATTTTGTATATAACTCTTCAAATAGTTCAAATATTGCTAATATTAATACGTTCGCTTCAGATGATTCAATTCAAGTAATGATAATTAATTATCAAGCATTTAATGCCAAAGGAACTGCAAATAGGAGAATTTATGATGAATTAGATGAGTTACAGTCAAGAAAACCAATTGATGTAATAAAATCAGTTCATCCAATCTTAATAATTGATGAGCCGCAAAAATTTGGAGATAAAACAGAAGAGTTATTTGAAGAATTTAAACCATTATTTAAAGTAAGATATTCAGCAACACATAAAAAAGGAAAAGAATATAATAAAATTTATAGATTAGATGCCATTGATGCATTTAATCAGAAGTTAGTTAAAAAAATTAATGTTAAGGGAATCGAAATTCTACACGATAAATCAGAAGATACATATTTATTTTTAGATAGTGTTAATATTAGTCAAAAGCATAATCCTGAAGCAATTATGGAAATAGAAACAAGATCATCATCTGGTGTTTCAAAAAGACTTGTAAGAGTTAAAGCTGGTGATGATTTATATACTAAATCTGGAGAATTGCAACAATACAAAGGTTATGTTGTAAGTGAAATAGATGGAAGATATGATCAATATGATAAAGTATTCTTCACTAATGGTGTAGAAATACTAGTTGGTCAATCTTTTGGAAATGTTGATGAAGAACATATAATTAGAATTCAAATAAGAGAAACAATTAGATCTCATCTTGAAAAAGAAAAAGAACTTCATAAAGTGGGAATAAAAGTATTATCATTATTCTTCATAGATGAGGTTGCTAAATATAAGTATTATGAAGATGGAGCAGCATTAAAAGGTAGATATGCTCAAATCTTTGAAGAAGAATATAATAAAGCTATAATAGATTATAGAACAATATTTGAAGATGACTATGTAAAATACTTAGATTCTTTTGAAACTGGTCGAATTCATGCAGGTTATTTCTCAATTGATAAAAAAGGTCACGAAGTTGATCCAAGCATAAACGATAAAAAAGAATACCTAAGCTTTGATGAAGATGCATACGACTTAATTATGAAAGATAAAGAAAGATTATTATCTTTAGAAGAACCTGTAAGATTTATCTTTTCTCATTCGGCATTAAGAGAAGGTTGGGATAATCCAAATATATTCCAAATATGTACATTAAAACATAGTAATTCTGAAATAAGTAAAAGACAAGAAATTGGACGTGGATTACGTATATGTGTAAATAATAATGGTGAAAGAATGGATTCTAGTGTCCTTGAAAATGATTTTCACTCAATTAATACTTTAACGGTAGTTGCAAGTGAATCATATGACAGTTTTGCTAAAGCACTTCAAACCGAAATTTCTGAAAGTTTATCTGAAAGACCAAAAAATTTTACTCAAGAATCTTTTGTCGGTAAAATATTAACCAACGATGCCGGAGAACATTATGAATTTACTCCTGAACATTTCCAAGATTTACTAATATTCAATGTAATGAATGGTTATGTAGATAAAAATAATAATTATAAAATCACTGATAAATTTATAACAGATATGGAAAATGGTAAGTTGGAAGTAATGCCAGAACTAGTTGGGTTTGAAGAACAAATAGGACAATTAATGAAAAGGTTATATTCTACTGATAATACCAAACTTATTAATGATGAAAGAAGAGAAAATATTAAAAATCTTATTCCAAATTCGAACTTTATGAAAAAAGAGTTCCAAGACTTATGGAACAAGATTAATATTAAAACTATATATGAAGTTGATTTTGATACCAATGAATTAATTGATAAAGCTGTTCAAACTATTAATGGAAGATTAAATATTGCAAAAATGCAAGTTAAGATAACTGAAGGAGAACAAAAAGATAAAATGACTTCAGTATCAGTTAATAGTGGAAGTTCCATGACCGAGGGAAAAACTAAAACTGAAACAGTTGAAGAATTTTCACCATCAATGGTTGAATATGATCTTATAGGAGAAATAACTAAAGAAACTGGATTAACAAGAAAAACAGTAATTGATATATTGACTAAAATAACACCAGAGAAATTTAATTATTATCAATATAATCCAGAAGAGTTTATCCGAAAAGTAAGTAACCTAATTAATCAAGAAAAAGCCACAACTATTATTGACGGTATAACATATCACAAAACAGAAAATAGATTTGATAATGATATATTTACAATAAACAATGTTCGAGGAGAGTTAGGAGAAAACGCAATAGATGTTAAAAAGCATATTTATGATTTCTTAGTAACTGACTCAAAAAATGAAAGAGAATTTGCTAAAAAGTTAGAAAATGGAGAGGTAACTGTTTATGCAAAATTACCTAATGGATTTAAGATACCTACACCAGTAGGAAATTATAATCCAGATTGGGCAATTGTATTTGATAATTCGTCCTTTAAATATATCTATTTCATTGCTGAAACAAAAGGAAGTATGGATTCATTAGAACTAAGAGATGTTGAAAAAGCCAAAATTGAATGTGCTAAAAAACATTTTAAATGTATAAGTAATGATGAAGTAAAATATGATGTTGTAGATAGTTATGAATCATTAATTAATTTATTAACTGCATAGAAAAGTCAGGAATAACTCCTGATTTTTTTATGATATAATTATTTTTGAAAGTAGGTAATATTATGAGCAAAGGTCCAAGGTTAAATAATATATCTAGAAATTTTACCACAAGAGACAGTTTAGGAATAGAAGGTGTAGCTACATCTATATCCGCTGAAATATGTCCTATAGTAAATACAGTTACACCTAGACCATTTTATTGGGCATTTATAATGTGGTGCTACTATGATTTTTATAATAACTGTGATCCCAAAGACAGAAGTTCTGATAACGTTTACAAATATGTTAAGATGCAAAACTACTTCTTGGCTTTAGCTAGCGATATTAATAATAATGATGGCTCAAATGGATTTACAGGAGCAGACACAATTCGTTCAAGAGTAGATTTAAATCAAGAATCATTTTCGTATAGTGAAAACTATCTAGTAACCATATTAAGCAATATGGGATACTATCCTGCCGGGTTATATACAATGGGATTTATCACAGATGTTGATCCAGAAACAATGGAAAGATTAAAATATCCACATATAACCAAGGAAGGAGAAAAGTTAGCTTTAGCATTCGATAAAGTATTTAGTAATACAAGATATTACAAAGAATATAGAAGAAAAACAACTAATATACCAAGAGATGTATTAATAGAATTAAATAATCAAATAAACATTAATTTAAATGGGTTTGACGAGGTAAAGACTATTCTTATTGATCATTTATTTAATAAAGAAAGTCAGAAGAGATTAATTGAATCACATAATTATTTAAAATTCATTTTTAAAGATTATAAGCCAGAGAATATGAATACTGCAAAATGTAGAGAATTATTCTATGATTATTTTTCTCCATATTCAGATAATAAGTATAATTATCCAGAAGAACTTAAAGAGATAATTAATAGTTGGGAAATTGTTGTTGGGAGACAATACTTCACTTCAGGATTAGAAATGATATGGAAATATATGTTAGAAAACTTAAATAGTCCTAAG
>AUXO010961494.1_pt1 | contig 15220 bp, 20 predicted proteins | sample 768731 | NCBI WGS metagenome assembly AUXO01 (sample SAMN02715735, study PRJNA202380) | gut metagenome | biome: sheep rumen | host: Ovis aries | place: New Zealand: Palmerston North
CTTGGGTGAATACTTAACTACCAGCTTCATACCTTCTCAATCCTCTCGATGTTGTGTTCCAGAAGGTTGCAAGCCGCATTGATGGTATCGACCTCGTTGCGGGTCAGAGTGCCCCTGTTGGAGTCCTTGATCGCAATCAGCTTGTCTATGAGTGTGTTCACATATACCTTGGTATTTACTACTATGTTTTCCATATCATTCTCCTTATGTTTTTTGCTCGAAACTAGCGGGCTAACCCACGTGTTTTTAATCTCTAATATCTTCCTCGATAATTTCCTCGTCCGTGATATTATCGGCGTTATTTCCCTTCTTAGGGCGGTGTCCTGTCCGATATTTCCACAAAGGGCATTTCTCCAGGTGGCACTTATTGATTTCCTGTATCTGCCCGCAAACACAGTCAAGGCACTTTGCTCTTATTGCTCTCATTGGTGTATTTGTTCTCATTCTTCCCTCCACGGCTTAAGTTCATTCATGGGGCATCCGGTACAGTAGGTATGCTCTAGCCAGTCCCATGCTCTATCAGGATCCTCGTTTGTCTCTAATGCCAGCTCCGGAAACTTACAATAGCTGTCGCACATCTTCGCTTTGATCGCTTCCAGCTGCTCCGGTATGTTCATGTCAGACTTGTTCCTTCTCCTTGTCATGCTTCGCCTCCCTCTTCTTCTCCTCGTACTGCTGCTTTTTCTTTGCCTTCGACTTCAGCTGGTAGTATTCGTTCTTGTAGTCTGCATCCTTTAATCTCAGGTTGAATACTTCCAGAATCAGCTTGGCGTCGTTCGTCCTAAGTGTTACCTCGCCGCCCTCTTCTACCTGGCGTCTTATCCTGTCTCTTACTACCCTAACTTTGTTATTGTCCATTCTTATATCCTCTTCGATAGTTGGTAATAAAACTTCTGCCTGATTTGGTAATAAAGTGATTTACTACAGGGCATCCCCATGCTGACAAGTTCATCTGCTGTAAGGTCTTCTGTCGTTCCCTTTATCAGCCATTCGGTCAGATCATCCGTCACCAGCTTTGCAGTCGTTTCCAGAATGTTTACTTTCTGCTCAAGGTCTACCCTCTTTACTGCTATCTCGTAGGTGGCATCAAAATTGCCGTTGCTCTGTACTTTGTCCTTTGAGTAGTCAATCCCTCTGTTACCGTCAGGAAGCGTCTCTAATTCCTTTTTCCACAAGGGATAGCACTCGCACCACGACATTACATACCTGTACTTCCTTGGTTCAACCCAGTATTTACTTTTAGGTGTTGGCGTCCTGTGGTTCATCTGTCCTCCCCTTGTTCATATCCCGTATGTCATTAGCTGCGGTATGGCCTACAAACATCTTCAGGTCTTCCGCAAACTTATTGCCGGGATATTTCTTTGAGTATCTTTCCAGCTCCTTGTACCAGAGATCCCAGTATTCTTTTGTCTCTTCGTACTTGGCACAATGCTGCAGTAGCTTTATTAGTTTCCATGCCTCGTTATAAGGCCCGTATATCTTTTCTGTGAAGTCCTTGTTGTCCATACTCACCCCTCAAATGGTATTCCGTCCGGTACTTCTTCAAACTGCGGCTTATACCATCCATACTCTCTGTTTTCGTTGTCGCCGTCTCCATATATCCTGGTAGATTTTATGTCGTATGACATTACCCATCCGTCATAATTGACCTTCCCAAAGAAACGGTTTTTGATTAGCTTTAGGTATCTCTGATTTGATGGCAGGTCTTTACTTCTGGAATAACTTATTGCTGATGTGGCAAGGTTGGCTATATCAGAAGATCCGGCTATATCATCCAGCTCGTCATTTGTGATTAACTTCTTCTTGTGTGCTACGAGTAGAATCAAGACATTGTACTGTAGCGCCATACTTGCTAGCCTCTGTGTAAAGATACCTTGCATTTCGTATTTATCCGCCGTCTTCTCTTCCAGAGATAAACCTGTCATAAGATTGTCCAATAACAAGACCCTCACTCCGTATCTTGTTATTGCGTCTTCCATGGCCTGTAGTAAACCTACACGCTCATTTAGCATTGTTGAGTCATAAATAAACAGCTTTTCATTAAGCCATTCCCTTATGATCTTCTGATTGGTTGCTGAAGGTTCATAAACTGTGCGGCCTCCGTCATCTATGTATTTCCTTATGTGGTTCGGTCCAGCTATCTGCCTTATCAGCCCGCCCATAAATATGCCCTTGTCCAGCTCCCCGGAGTACACAAAGCATTTATAGTTGCGATCTATCGCCTCGCACATCACCTGACTGGCTAAAGTGCTTTTACCTTCACTACGCTTTCCGGTTATGATCGTCAGACCCGCAAAAGAAAATCCACCATACAGGAGATCGTCTAGCTGCTTTATGCCGCTGGTTAACTTCTCTGTCTTATAAACGTTTATAGGCTCAATGTCAGCGGCGTTTATCAGATAATCCAGCTTTGCCGGCACAGCGTTCTCTATACAGGTCCTTAACCTCTCGACTCCGTACTTCCGCAAAATGTCGTTTGCGTCCTTACAGTCTCCGTAGTCCTCTGGCCTTACGTGATATATCTGTTTTTTGAAGCGCTTCTTCATGTCCGACACAAGCGTTATGTCTTCGCCGGTCCTGTCTCCAAAAACTATGATCTTGTTAAACCTGTTCACCCAGTTCCAACAGTACGGCACCCATGTAAAATTATTTACACCCATAGGGACCGACACGGCGTTTTCTATGCCCGCTGTAGCCAATGACAAGGAATCCATCTGCCCCTCTGTAATAATCAGGGTCTTATTGTCCATGTTACAGTGGTTCATGCCATACAAGATTGGCTTACAATCTGCTTCGCACCATTCCTTACTGCCTTTGCTTTCTTTAGTGTGGGCCATATTCCGATATTTCACAAAACGCCATATCCCATGTTCATCTGCAAAGGGCATACACAATACGTCAGGGTTCTTGTTCTGGCATGTAATCTGATAAAGTTCTGCTATCCGCTTGCTTATTCCACGGCTTTCCAGGTACTTAACAGCTGGGTCCTTCGGAATGATCGGCTCTTTAGGTGTCGGCAGTGACTTAAACTTCTTCTTTGGGTTGTAATACTCGTCAGCTTCATTCCCTAAAGAGAAATCAAACTCCCTTGCAAGGTCTATCATGTTTCCGGATCTTCCACATGAAGCCCTGAAGCACTTAAACTGCCCTGTGTCCAGATTGATTGAAAAGGTCTTTTCATTGCCTTTGCCCTTACCATGACAGAAAGGACAGGTTTTAAACCACAACTCATTTCCCTTCTCAAATGCGACTAGCCCTTCCTCTTGTGCAAACCTGAAAGCATCCTCTCTCTTGAAGTCATACATCCTATTCCACCTCTCCGAAATTACTTTCCACCAGAGCTTTAAACTCTTCGTCAGTCATTTCCTCTTCGTCCTCTTCCGGTATAGCAATGGGAATAGGTTTAGGAGCTGGGGCTTCGTTCAGATAGTCTTCAAAGTGTGATGGCGCAAACAATGTCTTTGGCCTTAAAAAGACGTTCATCTTTGAGTCGTTCAACCAGGCAGAACACTTAACGTCAATTACCCGCTTACACTCTTCTACGGTGTAACCTTCTTTAAGCCTTGCCTGTAAATGCTCATTGGCTGCCTTAGACTTAGGGTTATAATTTTTACCCGCCTTCTCGTTGAGATAAGATATGATCTCCTCGATTTCGGAAGACAATATATTATTCTCTTTATTCTTAGTTATTCTATAATTATTGTTTGTGTCTCTCTGTGGCTTTTCTGTGGCTTTTCTGTGGCTTTTTGGTGGCTCTTCTGTTGTATCGCAATCTTGGTAAAGTGCGTAATTTACTATGGTTATAAGCGTCTTTTTGGTGTCACTTTTTACGGTCAACATTTCGGCCTTTTCAAGCTCTTTTAGAAACTTTCCTGTCTTTGTGCGGCTCCAGCCCCATGCCTCGCTCAACTTTCTAATACTGGTGAGCCTTTGCCCCCTCTCAATCTTTGTATATGTTCCGTTGAAAAGGATCTCTTTGTCTTCATGATTTGCTAAAAGCAGTAAGTCAATCCATGCTTGCCCCCTAGAAAAAGGCTTGTCGTCCCAGATGATATCGCACTCCCGGATTTTCCGGTGTATGCTTATCCAGCCTTTGTCCATTTCCTTCTCCCCCTTTTCAGGTCTTGTATTGCTCGTAATACTTGTTCGCCCAACTTACACCCTTCATGCTGTGACCTGATATTTTTAGGGCTAAACCGCAGCGGACTGCCATTTTAATAATTCCTATAATCTGTTTTTTGTCTTCGGGATAGTTATATCCCAGCTCCATGTAGTTAACTTCTTCTCCCTTATACTCAGGATTGGAAATTGTCAGCTGTATAAGATGTGATATATCTATGTCTGCCAGATCAACGACCCCTTTTATGTCTGTCATTCTACGTCCTCCTTAATTGTCATTGTTATTCCCGGATATTGGCTGTATCGTTTAACCAGCGTCAGCCTTGTTATATTGGAATCATCTGTAAAAGCGACTCCGTTTAAAGCGTCCAATACTGCCTTCCCCAGATTGTCAACGTCAGGCTTCTTGGTGTGCTTCAGAGTCCCTTCCTCAATCTGCCTTATCACCCTCTTCGGATATCCCTTTGGTATTGGCATCTGGAAGATGATCTTTACTTCAATCGGTCCTACAAATAGCTCCCCGCCTTCATTGGTGTAGTGCTTTGCTATACTCTTTTCAAAGTCCGCAGTCTTTTTAGGTGTATATGCGTGGCCGGTCCGGGTGAATCTTGGTCTTCCCTTTGATACAGGAACAATAGGGAAAAAGATTTCCTGCGTTACCATTTCCCTCCTTTCGCCGCACTCCGCTGATATCAGAGTGCGGACTATTTGTTTAATGGCTTTCACTGTGATAAATCCTTTTGGGACTCAAAAGGCTTATAAATAATTCTTGCCGTACCTGGCAATAAAGTCCTCTGTGGTCTTCTGGTAGTGCATCTGCCACACCTGCTGCGCTAACTTCTGCAGCTCTTCTTTATGGTCTCCACGATCATGTAACAATCTGTGGTGAAGTCTGCAGAGTCTTACTGTCAGTCCGTCTTCATCTGCCAGCTTGCGCTTGCCCGATCCAAACAATATGTGATGGGTGTCTGTTCCCCTCGTTGTGAGGTTTAGTTGTTTACAGAGATAACAGTATTCATCATCCCCTGGTATTATGCTTTGCATACTCAGCAGCCCACCTTTCAAGCATCTTGTCTTTTTCCGTAACTGTGATTACTGGGATATCAAGTTCCTTTGCCTCACTAATAACTCCGTCCAAAAGCCTAGCCATTTCCACGGTGTTATAAGTATGGCTGCCACGCATCACGATATAGACTCGGTTCAGATCGCCGTTGTCCAATACCTGAGTTTTATTCGTGGCCTTCAGGTGTACCCCTTCCAGGTTGTTTACATCTACCTTGTCCGGAAGGATGAAGTACACTATCTTGTCATCCATGTACTCTGGGTACCCGTAACGAGCAATCATCTGATTGTGAACCTCAGTATTAGAAGTCCTAAGTACCTGTGCAATCTTGGTTACAAGTACCCAGAAGTAAGCATTGGCGGACAATGATCTTTTCTTTTCTTCCTTATGCTCCGTCAGGTCATAGAGCTTGTTCTTGTCTTCTGTTGCCATAAGGAATGTAACTATGTCCAGCGGTTTGCCTGTGATCTTATCCATTCTTGGCCCCTAAATTATTTAATGCCTGAAGTGCTTTTACATACTCGTCTCCAGTCAGTTCAGCAAGTGGTTTGTTGAACACGTCCTCAACCTTAAGGCCCTTCTGTTCGCACACTCCACGTAAAACATCTTGGTCCTTCTTGGATATCTTAGATACTTTATCCTTCTCTACTTTTTCATCAAACTTGCGTTCTTCCTTGGTCTTCTGCTGGTTCCTGTATTCATCAGTATCAGCATCCTTAGTGTCATCAATAAGGAATAACCCGTTAAGCGCATACTTCCTGGCGTAAGATGATGTAGCTCCTGTTACCTGGCTGTCATCCATGCCCTTCTTTTCAGCGCTTTCCCTTGCAAAAGCGGTGTTCTGAATAATTCCATCCGTCTCTATATCCTGGAATGTGGCTGTGGCTTTTATGTAGTATCTTTCACCGATCAGCTCTAACGAGTCCGATATAACAAGTGTTGCGTTGTGCTTCTTCAGAAGAGGCTTTACGCTTTCCAAAATATCCTCGCAACTTCTGTACTTATACTTTCCAAAAGTATTTGTCTGTCCCTTCGGCGCCTTTAGCTCCGACTGAACCGCCAACAGTTTTTCTCTTACTGCCATTACGCTTCCTCCTTATTCACCTGAATCACATCAATTTCCTTAACCTCTGTCTCTGCCGGTGTGACAACTTCCATGCCGCCTACAAGCAAGATTTCGTTCAATGCCTCAACATGTATCGATGGGTCAAAGCCCTTGCCCTTTGCTTTCTCGACAGCCTTCAGCATCTTGAATCTCAGCAGCTTTAAAGCCGCCATCTGAACGTTGGTTTCTGGTGTCTGTAACATTGTAAAATCCCTCCTTATGTGGTATTATTGAGGGTAGATAACCGCTGAGTCCCCATGACTTACTCGTTATCCAACCCTATTTGACTCTGTTGGCGCAGAGTCATTTTTAATTTATCTTTTCAGTGTAAAAACAGTGGTCTCGGTAGGAAAAAGCCTCTGTAAAATACACATCAAGAGCATTGTTGCTCGTTCGCTCAAAAGCTATTATTTCAGGAGTACAATTCCCCATTTCTAAAAGTGCTAGTGCGTAATGGGTTTCCCATGTAGGCTCTGCCTTATCCATTCCGGCTGTGGCAAACTGCCCGCTTTCGTAAATAACATCATGGATGTTGTCGGGAAAGTCCGGATCATTAACCCTGTTCCAGATGACCGACATAACAAACAACTGGCCGTCTACGCCTTGGTTTCCAGCTTCGCACCATGCTATCTTTAATAGCTCTTGTGCCTCTTCGTATGTAATTTCTATTGGTGGCGGGCACTGACGTTCATGTGCCTCAGATTGGACGGGGCATGTAAGAACACATAACCCCAGTAGAATCCCCATTAACTTTTTTTTCATTCCTCACTCCCTATCAACAACAGTATGTCTTCACTTGTTAGGTGAAGTATTTCTCTCAGGGCCTTTAGTTCGTATGCCCTGAATAACTCCGGACGCTTCAGACGATCTCCCAAAGTCTGGTAGTCAATACCTGTTTCCCTGGAAAGCTCTTTGAAGTTTTCAATGTCGTACTCGATCATGTAACGCTTTAAAATTTTCTTTACGCTAATCTTTTCAGCAGCCCTCATATAACACCTCGTACTTTCTACTCTTGTAGACTCTCAATGCAAAACAAAGAAGCCGGTGAACACTTTAAAGCCTTTGCGATAGCGTCAATAGTAGACACCTTTACGTCTATGTCGGCTCCGTTTTCCAAAAGCGAAAGAGTCGCACGGCAAACGCCGCTTCGCCTTGAAAGCTCAATCTGGCTCATGTTCAGTTTTTCCCTTTTTTCCTTTATCTTGTACTTCGTCACTTCTTATGTCCTCCTATGGCACTAAATGTAGTGTCTACTTCAATAAACTAATCATAGTCTACTAGAATTTTCTCTCATTGTCAACTGGTGTAGACTAGATTTTTATTAGGCCGTCTGATATAATAGACGTATAAAACGTATTGAAGGGGATAAATACTATGACTTTAGGCGATATCATCAAAGAATATTTAGAGGAACATACTGTAAATGAATTTATTAGAGACAGCGGAATAAGCAAGGCGTATACGTATAACCTAATAAATAATAAAGGTACTAATGGCGCAGCTCCTACGCCTACCATTGAAACTATAAACAAAGTTGCCAGGGGGGTACATTCAGATTTTGATACGATCTTTACAAGACTGGACCCGGATATCATTCTGTCCACTAAAGAAAGCAGACCACACGCTCCAACAAAAGAAGCGGGTGAGTTAAAAAGAATGACTGCTCATTATAACTTTAGCGAAAGACAAGATGGATCAATAATTATTTCTGTAAGGGAGCCATATAAAAGTTTAATGTCACCTGACGCCAGTGAACTTGATTGGAAATTATTAAAAGCAGCAAATGGTTGTACTAAACAGCAGAAACAAGTTGCTATTGATATGCTCAATGCCTTTAAGAAAAATGAAGAGTGAATATTCCATTACTTATGAGGGTGTTTAAGAAAGGGGTATGCCATGAAAGTTTTAAGACCTATCGCCGCTATAATCTGTTGGATTTCCGCATACACTATTATCGGCTTTCTCGGGTCCAAGGGAATGACGTTACTGTCCAGAGTGATAGATACTCAATCAACCTTTGGTTTTATTCTTTTTTTGGCAATTTCACTTCCCATAATTGCTAGTGTCAACTTCTATGCATGTTTAATGTCCGGATTGTTCTTTATACAAACAAAAACGCAGGCTCTTGTCGTGCTTCTTGTTTGCGGCATATGGGAAGTATTGTTATTTGCATTTAACCCTGGGAATGTCGTCAACTGGGCGTTGGGCGCATCCACTATACTGACATATTTAATGTTGTTTTTAGGGAAGTTAGGAGAATCAAAACATGAAAGCAAAAAGACTACCTAGCGGGAGCTGGCGTGTTCAGGTGTTTGTCGGTGAAAAAGATGGGAAGAAAATAAGAAAATCTATTACAGCGCCAAGTAAAAGAGAAGCCGAACTATTAGCGGCTACATTCAGGGCCGACACAGACAGACAGTTAACTGAAGACTTAACAGTAAAAGAAGCTGTGGAAAGATACCTGGCGTCAAACAAGAATACACTCTCACCTTCTACCATCTACAATTATTCTAAGGATGCAAAAAGATTTACGCCCATAAATAACAAGAAGATCCGGAAGCTAACATCCAATGACCTGCAGAATTTCATATCTGAGCTGGTAGACTCCGGGCTGTCTCCGAAGACTGTTAAAAATACTTATGGCCTTTTACGCACTGTATTGACCTATTCTGGCGTGGATAAGAAATTCTTAATACATTTACCATCCCAGCCAAGAAAGCCTAAATTTGCCCCAGAAGACGCCCAAATCAAGCTACTCTATGACAACGCCAACAGGCACATGAAAGTAGCGATCATGTTAGCAGCCTTCCACTCTTTAAGGCGTGGCGAAGTAAGCGGTCTTAAATACAAGGACATAAGCGGTAATACTTTGTACGTTCATTCAGACGTGGTTAAGTCGGCAGATGGTAAAGGATGGGTCCATAAGGAAGTCCCAAAGACAGCTGTTTCTAATAGGACAATATATCTGACCGATGAAGAGCTTGAAATTATTGGCACCGGCAATCCTGAAGACTATATTGTTCCGTTAACGCCTAGCTCCATAGGAACAGAGTTTTACAATCTGAAAAAGCAAGTCGGTGTGGAGATACGTTTCCACGATCTTAGATCCTACTTTGCCTCAGTCGCTGCAGCGGTTATGCCAGACACTTATCTGTCACATTTAGGCGGCTGGCGTGAAGGTTCTCAGGTCCTTAAGCAGACGTACCAGAAACCTATTAAATCTATCAATGAGGGATATGCAAAGAAATTAAATGATCGTTTCAAAGACGTAATCGGATAAAAGTTCACACGAAAGTTCACACGAAATTTAAAAAGTGCTCAACCAAGCGCCTTCTAAGAGTGGATTAGGCGGGAGTCGAACCCGTCCCAAACCCAGTAAATATCAGCATTTAAGCATATTCGTGTGATATTTGCACACTTTGCAAAACGCCCTATTTACCGCACATTTATATTTAAACACAAATTTAGTTCACACGAAAGTTCACACGAAAAAAAGGAGGCACAAATGAATAATAAGAAACCAAAAATACCAAAGTCAAGCACAAGACTTTATAGGATTTGGCAAAACATGAAAAAAAGATGTTTCAATCCTAATCACCCACAATACAAAAACTATGGAGGAAGAGGGATAACAGTTTGTGACGCCTGGGATAATAGCTTTGAGACATTTGAAAGATGGGCTTTGTCTCATGGTTATGCAGACGATCTTACAATAGACAGGATCAATAATGACGGCAACTATACTGCCAGAAATTGTCAGTGGATCACCCGTTCTGAGAACTCAAAAAAGGTGAAGGAAGACCATAAAAAGCCAAGAAAAGCAGCTCCCAAACCCAAGCCAAAAACTCCGGAACAAATAAAGACCGCAAAAAGAAGGGAGCAAATCTTTAGGCGCATCTATGGCGATGACTGGGAATATCATGCTGATATGGCAAGCTGCATGTTAACCCCTGCTGAAAAGCGCAGGATAAAAAGAAGGCATGACAGAAAATTAAGAGAAGAAGGACAATAAAAAATAAGCCCCTACCCTTGTGAGGTAGAGGCTTTATTTTTACTTTGTCTTGTGGAATCCCCAAGTGCCATCCTTCTTTAAGTAAGGCACGTTTTTCCAGTTACCGTATATCTTGGCGTACTGTGCTGCCTGACTCTCTGTGTACCCGTTCTTCTTTACCCAGTCAAGGAACTCAGCCTGGTTAACAAAACCATCTGAATTTCCTGCACTGTCTATAGAGGTATAGTCTTCTGTCCACTTCTGAAGGTCAGGTATTCTTGTTTTATTGGCCTGGTATGCTTTGTAGCCGTAAGAGTTTATTCCAGCATCAGTAATTACTTTTGCCTCGTCTATCTTCTGCTGTGCGGCTTGCATGTTACCCTTTTGTAAGTCTTCCTGGATCTCTTTGAAACCTTGTGAGGTTGCACTTAAGCCAGACTCTTTAGCTGTGGCCTTTGCGTTCTGCTCTTTATAGTATTCCAAAAGCCCTTTAACTCCACCATCCTTATAAGCGTTGTAAGCCTTAGAGTCTTTTGAATACTCAGGATCAATAGCCGCATTACCGACATGCTGTGAAATAGTATTGATACCTTTTACTATCTCTTCCTTCTGTGCATCATCCAAACTATTGAACCATTCATCATTGGCAAGGGCATCCCTGATCTCATAGTTTGCTTCGCCGTATGCTTTGGAAGCCGTTGTGTAGTCTTCCGGCGATACTCTATTGCCTTCAGAGTCAGTGAACTTAGACTGCCACTTAGGAAGTGTACTTGCTGTCTTACCAACTTCGTATGCTTCACGGCTTATTCTGTCGGCATCAGTCTCATTGATATCTGACAAGTAACCAGGACTAAGCATCTGATATGCAAGGCTCGGAAGCGGATTGTTAAACGGGCTGTTCTGCTGTGTCCTTCCGTAAGTGTCTACATACGGCTGGTTAAGCATTGAAAGCCCCGGAATCTTATTCATCTGCTTCTTGATCTGCTTATCAATCGTTCCTGCTACACCGTCTTTATCGGAATAAGTAGACCTTCTTACTGGATCAATGGTCCTTGCTATCTGTCCACCAACAGTGGGAACGGCCTGTGTAAGATATCCTGTGCCGATATTGTAACCAAGAATAGGTAAGATATTAGCTTCTTCATTGTTTTGCACGGCATTGGCGGCAGTTTCCAGCGTATCTCTTACGCCTGACAACATGGATGTTTCAATCATGGGATCTGCAAGGCGGTTAGCTATTGCAAGGTATTCGTCCAGATTGTCATAGAAGTCTTCCGTGTCCTTGCCTGTGGAATCCCACAACTTAGCAGCTTCAGCTCCTACCATAAGCGGCATTACTGTAGGTGCGGCCCAGTCGATTGTATAAGACTTGCCGTTTATCTCTATCGCATAATTCTGGTGTCCTTCAAGCTGATCCTGGTACTGTGTGTCGGGGTCGCTTGAATGTAATATGCCCTTGTTGTAGAGATAGAATCCTAAAGCTGTTAGTCCTGTTCCGGTAAGCGTCTTTGACCAGCTATCAATAACATCTGCCGCAAGAGTCTTAGATACTTCCTTGCCCTTGCTGTTAAGGTATGTATCTGCAAGGTTTCCTGCTCTCTTACCTGTGTTCTCGTAGATAAGTTTGCCGGTCTTCTTTATACTGCTGATAGCTCCCAGAGGGCTGTATTCATAACCGCTTCTCAGAACGTTTGCAGGGGTCTTCTTAAATGGTACGGTGCCCTCAATGAGAACATGTCCTATGCCGGTGCCCTCTTCCTTTGACATTCTGGACCATCTTGTAAGCATCTGCGCAAACTTATTGTCTTCATGGAATGTCGAATACTCAGCCTGTTTAAGCGCAAAGTCACGGCCCTTTTCAAGCGCTGCTACGTCCTTTGTCAGCTTGTCTAACTCGGCGTTCTCTGCAGATGTAAGCAGTCTGTCTTGTGATAGGTTCTTCAGTCTTGCCAGTTTGGTTTCGGCATCAAAGATACTGTTATCATATCCATTAGCCTTAAGATATCCTGCAAGTGAAGTTGAATACTTTCTCTTAACTGCCTTATAGTCGCTTATTCCAGCATCCGTGACTTTCTCATAGAACTGCGCCAGCTTGGAATTGAATACACTCTTATACTGCCTCAGGGTATCTTTACCAAACTTCTCATACTTTGTGCCTCTTATCTGTGGGTATCTGCTGAGATCGGCGTCCTCTGCTGCAGCCTTGATAAGCCCGTTGTCAGCTATGGGGTTAAGCACACTCTTGGTCCTTTGTATGCCATTCCCGCCCATTGTTTTTGATGCTTTGTCTATCCCAGCTTCTGCAACGGCAGCTATGTTATTGGATATACCAGTGACCACATTAAAGGTATCGTTGCCGACTTTGTTACGGATCATGGTCTTAGGGTTGCCAAGCATAGCCAGGTAACGCCAAGCCTCAAACTTCTCCATCGGTGTTGCATTGGGAAGTATTTCATTTGCCAACAGTTCATAAGCCCTTTGCTGGCCTTCTGCAAACTGCTTGCTGTTTACATCATAGTTGGATATCTGTTTAAAGATGTTATTTACTTCCTGAAGGGTTTCATCTGTGATGCCAAAGTTACCAGTAGCAAGTTTAAGATCAAGCGCTTCTGCTATCTCGTTCTTTGTGGCACCGTTATTGATAAGATTAGCAATATAATCTATATCGTTGTCCGTAAACTGTCCTTCAAAGTCTGCCGCCTCTTTTGATAACGTGTTCCTTACTTCCTCTGTTATCTGCTGAAGTGAAGGCGCTGTCTTCTCAGCCTGTCTTACATCAGTCTCGATAAGTGAGTTAAGGGCACTCTGCAGCTTCTTATTAGTAGGCTGTGGAATAGGAAGGCTTTCATCCAGTGAATACCAATTACCAGTGTTAAGTTTATGCTCAATCTCGGATGTTATCTTCCATACCGGCATAGACTTGTCTTCTGCCAGCTGTGTTAAAAACTCAATGTCATTGTCATTGAAATGTGTTTCAACACTTCCGACTTCCTTTTCAAGCTCAGTTATAACACCTTGCTTTATCTGATCGTGGGTCAGTTCAGGTCTTACCCTAGATGATTTCCACTTGTTACCCATGTCTTCAAGTGCTTTGGCAATACGTTTGTTGCCCTGTACTGCCTTTTGGTTCGTAGATCTCCAAGGGTTAAGTACAAGATCATCCTGTGCCCTAGCCGCATCCTGCAAGGCACCTACGGCAGTATTCTTATTGTATTCTGCAAATGCCTGTATCGTCTGACCTTTATCAGTAGCTTCAAATCGTGTCTTTCCGGAAAGTCTTCTGTAGCCTTGGATATCGCCAGAATCGAGTAAATCTTGCTGCATTTCCATTGCCGCTTTAACATCCGGCGCATCAAAAGAGTCTTTATAGATAAGGTCGTTCAGCGTCTGCGCTCTTTCAGCAGCTACTTCGTGCTGTTCGGCTGTCTTAAACCTTCTATAAGCATAGTCTTCTATAGGTGACTGGTCTCCCCATCCCATGTTTTCGATGGTATTTGTTCTATACTTAGAGGTCGCCCACTCGTCTGCAGGTCCTTCAGCAAAAAACTGTAGTGGATTAGCGCCAGGCACTTTGGAAGTATTCTGAGTGGCTTTATTAGCTTTGCTTGCATCATATTCAAGCCAGCCCTGGACAAGTTCATCATCTGCCATGTCTTCTGGTGGTGTAGAATAGGCAAACTTAGGCCTATTTACGGCTGTTCCATATCCGCCACTAAACATACTGGAAAGCTCTTTGTCAGCGCCTTTGTGCCTTGCAATACGGTTCCTGATCGCATCCAGCTTACGTGCGGCGGCATCTACGGCTTCTTTACTATCTCCGTTTAGCGCCCTCTTATAATCCGCAAGGGCTGTCTCGGCGTCCATATAGTCAAGTGCATCCTTAAGCTGTCCTCTTACCGACTTATCGACATTCTTAGCACTTGCCCGCAGGTCGTCAAGCTGTCCTCTTAGTGCGGCTTCTGTGGCTTCATCCGTTGTCTTTCTGAGGGCATCGCTGATCTCGTAATACTGTGCCGTGATGTTATAGCCTTCTTCTGAATTAGTGGTTATATTATTCACCACTCTTCGGAAAGCATCTTTGCCCTTCTCAGTAAACGGCTGTTCCAGAGGGAATAAGTAGTCATTGATATTGGCATTGGTGTCTGCAGTAAGCGCAGGATTATCTACAACCTGTTTAACATCTATCTGTGGTGCATTGTCTATACCTTGTCCTACATTACCATTTGTGGAAAGTCGGGAAGCCCTCTCTATTTCTGCTTCCGTAGGATTTTTAACCATCTGTTTAATCTGATCGTCAGAATATCCTTCAGACTTAAACATGTCCGTAAGGTTCTTTGTGGTGTCATCAGCGGCAACTACATTGTCGGTAGTCTTAGCTACTGTATCGCCCCACATATTACCCATTTCGTCATTCATAGCTCTGAGTTCATCGTCAAGCTGTGAAGGGATATATTCTTCCATTTTGGCTACAGGGTTCAGTCTCTCAGGGATAAGGTTTTCATCCATAAGAGACCTAAACTGACTGTTTGTAGCGGCGTCCATATCTTCCGGTGTAAAGATGTTCCTCATAGAGGAATTATCCTTAAACTGGTTGTTGTAGTTATCCATCAAGGACCTAAACTGATTGTTGTTAGCGCTCAGTACGTCTTCTTCCAGAGTAGGAAGCTGATTGTATGCCTCGTCAATCTGCCTTGTCGGTGCCGTTGCAATCTCTTGCCCTGTTTGTATTGCTTCTCTCACTGCATCAGGGGCGTTCTTTAAAGCGCCGCTTGCATCCATGGTCTTAAAGATATCGGCGTTGTTTCCGACTGTCTTTGTAAGGTAGTCATAGTTACCACCCGCAAGCACCGGAAGGGCGCCCATAGCAATATTGGCGGCCACATCAGTTCCAAAACGTTTAGCCAGCTCTGAGTAGTCTACGTTACCCTCGTCCTTCATCCTC
>AUXO018147451.1_pt1 | contig 15215 bp, 7 predicted proteins | sample 768731 | NCBI WGS metagenome assembly AUXO01 (sample SAMN02715735, study PRJNA202380) | gut metagenome | biome: sheep rumen | host: Ovis aries | place: New Zealand: Palmerston North
CGGATCGTGTATTCCAAGGGGATGAAGCAATATTTCATATCGGATGTGATGGAGGAAGACGTCGCGTGTCCGTGCGGCATTGGCGACGCAAAGCTGCTCTTGTTCGATGACTTCATCTGCTACGATCAAGGGGAAATCAAGGGACAAGTATCGCCGGAAGTCATAGCGGAAATGCGGAAAACAGATTCGTGATAAAGAACCGAAAAAGCAAACTGCACTCCGCCGCCGAGAGGAAACGAGGGCGCGACGCAAGCGGATTAGCGCGACCGCCCCGTCCTCCGCGGCGCAGTTGCTTCGGTTTTGATCGAATCGCCGCGCGCTATGCGGGCGTGTGCTTGTTGGCGGATCGAAGCGCGGCGACAGCCGCGCGAAGAGACGCCACTTGATATATACAAGCACACGTCCCGCTGTCAGAGCGCTTTGAACCTAATAAAACCGATCAATGAGAAGTGTTTTTGAGATGAAAGGTTTAATTCAATCCTATTGCAATTAAATACGACCTGTAACGCATTAACAGCTATAAACATATAGAATCTAAACCTAAGCACCATCAAATGTAACTACTGTATTATGACTAATATATTAATAAACGATAACAGTTTATATAATTAGTCAAAGTTGGATATAATTTTTACGATAACATAGAGGGTTGTTAAATGGAAAACATTTCGAGTTATATAAAACAACGAATCAGGGTTTTGATGGAAGCACAGCATTATACTATGTATTCGTTGGCTAAAGCCGCTGATTTAACTCAAACGTGTATTGCCAATTGGTATGGATCGAGAAACTATGAACCGAGCTTTTCGGCTTTGGAGAAAATATGCCGTGTTTTCGGAATGACTATGGCAGAATTCTTTTGTTTGGAAGAAGAGACCATGATTCCTGCGGATGAAGATATGAAAAAGCTTTTTGATGATTGGCAAAAGCTGAATTCTACACAAAAAGACGCAATTAAAGCGCACATTAAAAGCTATCTTCAATAATAATTACAAATAATCGATTTTTGTGATATAATACATTCAGGATAAAGATAGGGGATACGAATGGAGGCAAAAGAATTCAATCGCTTATTAAAGGAAATGAAGCGAAACCCAGACGCGATTGAAAAAGTCTACATATTTTACTATCCCAGGGCAGTAAGGTATTTTAGCATAAAGTACAATCGGGATCTTGCGGAAGATTCGACACAAGAGTTTTTCTTAAAACTACTCGATATATGCGACAAGCAAGAGTACATAAAGTTTCCCACCTCTTGGGTTTATAAGTGCATCGATAATATCGCGAAACGAATGCTTCAATTTGATTCCAGAGAATGCGCATTATCAGAAGTTAGTGCAACATCAGAAACCTCACATATTTTTGAGGAAAAGCATTTAGCCAACACATTATTGGCGCAATTGAGCCCGCAAGAACAGAGAATAGTTCATTTAATTCATTGGGAAGGCTATTCGGAAAAAGAGATCGCATCCATATTGCAACTATCGTATTCAAATGTCAGAAAAATTTACAGCAGAGCATTAAAGAAATTAAAAAATCTCCTTTGAGTTGTCACAATACAATTACGATTTATATCTAATTAGTAAACCAACAGAAGGAGAGAATGAATTTATGAAAAAAGAATTGTTGATCAAAACGCCAATCTATCTACTGCTTATCTTGATAATGATGTGCTCTTGCTTTTTAATGATTCCGTTAGAAATAAAAGCAAATGCAATGGAATTAAACAATGACGAATGTGATGTGGTTTTTTTGGAAAACATAAAAGAACTTGCGAAAGAAAACTACAATGGTGATATCACCATCACGGCAAGTAAAGAATACGTTTTCGATATGGATCTCAATCCCATGGGGTTTGTTTATACCTTTTATGTTAATAACGAAGAAGGTTACGCTATCGTTATTAATACAAGCGGTACATTTGAACTGCAAGAACTCTTCTTTCATTCAACGAATCCGTATACCGAATTGAATAATGCAAATCGGGTATATGTTAAAAACATGGTCTATCTGTGGAATTCGGATGGGCATTTTGGTGTTGTAGGTGTCGATACTTTCCTTACGGAAGCGCAGTTGAATTCGCTTCGCAGCATTGCGCTCTATGCCGACGGAGGCACTTTGACAAGTTCTTCGGAAACGATTTATTATACCTCAAAAAGCGAAAACAAGTTTGAAAATGCCAAGAGGCATCCCGGTATAACTCATATAAGCGGTTATAGTAATACTTGTGCTCCTGTCGCGGGTGCGAATATTGTGCAATTTTGGGATCGCTATAAAACCAATTTGATCGCAAATTACACCCCGGGATCGTCCTTTGGTAATTTTTATTTTTATAAGAATCCAAGCAGTGAAACGAGTAGTGTTTTAATTCAATTATATTCCGATATGGGCACCAATTCCAATGGAAACGGAACGACTATAACGCAATTTAAGAGCGGATTGGTAACGTATTGTGCAAGAGTTAACTATTCCGTAACATATACTTCCCTAATGAGCAGTAATACTTTTAATTATGCTTCTGCCAAACAATACTTGGCGGCAGGGATCCCCGTTGTGATCTTTCTGTACGGGTTTAATGTTGTTGAGATTGATAGCGCGGAGAATGTTGATGCCATATATTATTTATTGAGCGATGCGGCTCACGTTATGTCCGGTTTTGGATATAATGAAATTACATATTCGTTCAGCGATGGCACCACCCGTGTCGACAAATATATTTCGGTGGCAGCAGGGCTTGTGGCAAAGCAAAGAGGTTATTTGAATGTGGAGAGCAATCTCCAAATAGACGATGCATATGCAATAACCGTTTCATAAGGAGTTAAATGAGTACAAAGAAAAAACTTGACAGTTATGTCCAAAAAGAACTTGCCGAATACGAAAACGCCGAGTTTTTTGAGACACTAAAATCAAAAGCAATGGAGCAAGCGGACAAAAGAAAACACATATCACGAAGATCCCTCGTCTTAATCGGCGCCAGCATTTTGACTGTAATAGTATTGTGTCTCGGGATCTTTTTGTGGAGTCCGTGGGATAAAAAGAATTCCCCTACTGCATTGGAAACGCAACCAACCATAACAGAGGAGCGGCAATATCTTTTGGAAGATGAAAAAACGGAAATAATAAGCGCACAAGAGTTTTTTTCTGCGATTCAAACAATGCAGTTTTCGGAAGAGCATTTGAGCGCTACATCAAAAGTGATAAATACGCAATATAACGAGGTGCTTTATTATATTCTTGAATACAATTGTAGTGAATTTGATAATATTATTATTTACATATGTAATAACGATAGGTACGAATGCGATTTTTATAATCATATGTTATATAATCGTAACGCAGAGGTCAATGGATATCACGTCAGCTATGTTGAGTTGTTTTCCGAAGAAGATGGAGTATATTTCTTTAAAACCAAAGGAGAAATCAATCTTGAGGATATGGATATATATTTTGTTTATGATGGACTTGGGATAGAAGAAACAAGTGAGTTTATAAATTATCTATCAGCTATCATAGAATAACAAATATCAATAAAAACTTTTAGAGCACGATCACAAAAGGTCGTGCTTTTTTGTCACAATTTATTGAAGGAAAGTATCTTATAAAGCAGTACAACAATTCAAACACTACAAGAAACTATTAACAAAAGAGGCGGGAAATATGTATAATTTAGGTTCTAACAAAATTTTTATGGATTCGGTCCATGGCTACATTAACGTCCCCAAGATTTTTGTCGACAGAATTATAGATACGGAGTTGTTTCAAAGACTTCGCAACATTGATCAAACGGGTATGCGCATGTTGTATCCGAACGCAAAGCATGATCGCTTTAGTCACTCCTTGGGCGTTTTTTATTTAGGGAATAAGGCAAGCAATTCTTTGTTGGAAAAGTTTAAACTTGAAACGCATTGGAATGTTTTTGATAAAGAAGAGGATAACGAGAAGTTTTGGATAAAGAACGAGGTCTTATTTCTATTGGCATGTTTACTTCACGATATTGGGCATACGCCTTACTCGCACTCATTGGAATCTCTAATCATGGAGAATTCCTTAATAAAAGAAAGCAATAGGAAAGGAGCGAAAAAAATCTCTGTCGGAGACTTTTTAAAAACTTATATTAAAGAAAAAGAAGCACTTTTTAGTACTTCAATCAATCAAAGCTATAAACGGCTTGATGCGGATATTACCGCGGCGCCTCATGAACAATTAGGGTCGCTATTGATTATTAAAGAGTTTAAATCTGTGATAAATAGTATTATAAAAGATCTCGGTAAAGCACTCAACTATGACTCGTTACAAAATATGAGTCCGGAAGAAGAGGGTGATAATATTTGTTTTATTATCCGAATGATAATGGGTATGAAATATGATGACTGGCAAATCGATCGACAAATCAGGAATTGCTTTATTGAGTTATTAAATGGAGAGAATTTTGACGTTGACAAGTTGGATTACATCATTCGTGATACGCAAATGTCCGGCATAAGCAATGTATCGGTAGATGTGGAACGCCTAATCGGCTCATTGTGCATTATTACTAAAACAAAACGAAAAGCAAAAAGCATTGAGAAAACGAGTATTTCTAGGTTAGTTGTGACATCTTTGGAGAATGCTGTGGGAGATCAGATATCCGTAAAAGGTAATATACATGGATTGATCAGATTTAACAAAGATACAATAGTGGAAATACAAAAGAATTCTCATTTGGAATATATGTCGGGCGTGAATTTCACAGATGCGCCGATCGCATATACTTCAAGTGATTTAGCTGTCTTTAAAAAGGAATCCATTATTACAACGGCCAAGGGGCCTTTAGGACCAGAAAAACGTGAAGGTTTCAGCGAAGAAATAAAATTGCTTAGAGGAGAACAAACCAATGTGCAATTCTATGTTAAAATAGAAAAAGGCGAAGTTTTAAATGCTTTTAAATTCAAAGCACTCGGACCGGTTGAATTATGCCTTAATGGGGTTTGTGACATCAAAATAAACGGAAGCGTAACTGCAATGGGCCCTATAAAACTAACGAACGTTGCGTCGATTAACGCAACGCTTTCAAACTCGGAAATTCTAGGAGACACGTTGAAAGAAAGCATCACGTCGGAAAGAGAATACAAAGCGTTTTCAATTGGATTTAAAAAACAGGCGATCAATTGCATTGCAAGTGTTTTAGACGCAAGGAATTATTTATATTTGTGGGTATATGCGCATCACAAGGTCATTTATTATGCAAACTTTTTGATTCCTGTTATTTCCGGAGAGATTTCCAAAATCGTTTCTAAGAAACAAGTGGAAGGGTTCCCCAATTGGAACCTTAATTATGATAATATAGAGAAATTGGATGATTACTATATTTGGACCGTTGCCAAATACTTTCATTCGCAAAAAACCGTGAAAGGAGAACTCAAAGAATTGTATTCTCAACTATTCACAAGGAAGTATTACTACAGTTTATATAAATCACTTGCCGAATTTGAAATGTTAGTAGATTTCAGTTTGGAAAAAATAGATACAATCTATGAAAAACTCGTAAACAATTTAAAAAAGAAAGGCTTGTGTGTAAAAGAAAAAACGAAAGGCGCGCCACGCTATTTTGCCGGCTATTTAAATGAAAAAACGCTGGAAAAAATCAATGCAAAAATAAAAGAAGTCGAAGGAAACATAAGATCAGAGGAAAATCAAGAAAATCTGCAAATTGAAAAAATGATTTTCGTATCCGCTAATTATAAACAAAAGTCTCTGATTACAGAGAATGCTTATATCGATATGGGAGAAGAAGTAATCCCCATAAGCTTGCTTCCGATATTGGCCAAAAAAGCCGAAAAAAAATGGAAGAATCCTCATTATTTTTATCTTTATTATAAAGATAATGTAGATGGCGGTAGCTGTGACAATAAGAAAAAAGAAAGAAACTTTATTATTCAACAAGCGGTCAAAGAGTATATGAAGGAGTTATGTTAATCGCTTAAAGCTGGGGAAAATAAATGAAATCTGCGGATAAGCAGATAGTTTTCGAGTACTAAACAAACTCAAATGAATTCATAGTTTACAACAACGGAGAGTCATAATCGGTCCGTAATGTTTTTGTCACATTTTGATTTTATAGTGTGTCTATTAAATAGAAGCGTAATCGCTACAATAAGACTTATTCTTTAAAAACTATCCGTTTCTTGCAAGGTTACAGTAATTGTTTCGCTTCGAATGAGGTTTGCAGTGCATTAATCAACGATAATATAATACGGGGGCTAAGCTATTATGAAAGGACGAATGAATAATCTTTATTCAAAAGGGAACATCTGTCTTTGCATTCTTGTTGGCGTTTTAATGGTTGCCATATTAGTGTTAAGTGCAGGAATCGCATCTTCCGTTGTTTATGCGGAAAGCAATGGTGACAGTAATGATCTGGTTACAGAAGAAGGGTCATTACAGGATCTATATGACGTAAATACTGAGTCGACAGACTCCAATGAGAACATCTATACCGATGAGAAAACCGAAAAGATCGAAGCCTCGGTTATGTTTGAAGATACCAGTCGGCGTACTACAACGGAAAAGCACTTTAAACTAAGTGATGGCAGTTATGTCGCAAACATTTTTAGCTATGACATTCACTATTTGGAGGGCGATAAATACGAAGAGATCGACAATCGCCTCATAAAAGACAAGGACGGGAAATACAAGAACCAAAAGAACAAACTCAAAGTAGAACTCTCGGAGTCTTATGAAAATGGCGCAAAGAGTAAGGTCAGCGTCGGTGATTATAGCATCGCCTTCAGGCTTCTTAAACAAGAAATCAGTAGAGAAAAGGTTGTGAAAGTTGATAATATCGTTGATTCCAAAGAGATCAAAGCCGGCAACGAATTTAAATATGATGTCAACGCGCAAAGCACGATGCGCTATTATTTTGCGGATAAGAACATTGAGTTGGAACATAACCTTATAGGAACCTCTCTCAAAGAAAACATCATAGTCAACAAGCCCCTCAAAGACTATATTTTTGAATATGAAATTGAAGCGAATAACCTAAAATTGGTTTTGACGGAATCCGGAGACATTGAAGCACTTGACAAATCCGGAAAAAGCATTTTGACGATTCCAAAAGGCTATATGTTTGATTCAGCGGGAGCTCGGTCAAACGATGTGGATTACAAGTTGGAGAAAAAAGATGGTAAGTACTTACTTTATGTTGTCCCCGATGCCAAATGGATGAATGACGGTGCAAGAGTTTTTCCTATAACAATTGATCCCACGGTTTCGTTATCAAATGACGGAACGGGATTTAAGAGCGTGTCTACCGGGACAATTGAAAATGGAGAGATGCCCGCATCTGACACCGTTTTCTCATTTCTTGATTTTAATTTCCCGGAAATTTTGAAATCATCCGTGATCCTTAGGGCGTATATGATTTTGAGCATAAAAACTTATGCCAACAATGCGATTTTACAAGTATGGGAGAACCCGAATGAGTTTACGGATGCAGCCCCCACAAATGCAAAAATAACGTATGAAGGCAGGAATATTTATCGAAATTACTACTATAATCCGTCTAACGCCATTAGTCCCTATGCCAAACAAACAATAACAGGGACAATGCTTTGGCCGTATGTTTTTGATATCACCGAAAGCATAAAAAACAAACTTGATTTTGAAAAAATCGACGATTTCCACGGTTTTGCATTTAATACTGTAAACGCGAACGATGTGTTGATTGCTAACGAAGAAGCATCGGTGTCATCTAATCGACCGATGTTGACAATTTATTATCGAAATATGGTGGGCTTGGAAAGTTATTGGGATTATGACTCGTATTCGATAGGAAACAATGATGTTTATATCAACACGTATAATGATGAAGCAACCGTCTTGCACACAGACGCCGCGTTCGAGGTCGATACGCCGGTTGTTTTGCAACACGTTTATATGGATCGATATTGCGATGAAAGCTTTAACGTTGATAATGTTTTCGCAAATTTCAATTTGGGATATGGATGGAAACTGAATTATCAGCAAATTATAAGGTCTCGCGGTAGTGAGTATGAGTATTATGACGAGGACGGAACCTTGCATTTTTTCCGCCAAAATTCCGCAACGAACACCGTGGAAGACGAAGACGGCTTGGGGCTGAAACTGTATACGGTCGGATCAAATAAGAAGATGGTCGATGCGAATGATAACGAAAAATGGTTTGATCAGCAGGGGCGCCTCTTCAAAACGTTAGATAAAAAAACGAACGGAATCGTAAATATCGTTTACGGCAACGGGAATCAAGGTTCGACGAGCGGATTAAAGATCACCCAGATCAATGATAATAACTCCCATGCCATACTTTTAAATTATAATGGTAGCGGCTTTTTAACCTCTGTTACTTACAAAAGATCAGACGGTTCGACGACGGCAACAGTGAGTTTTGAATACAGCGATAATAAGTTAAGTAAAATTACCAACGATAATGGTACATACTCACAATATGTGTATGACGGGCTGCTTCAACAAATATCAATTGAAAATGGTTATACTTTAAAACTCTTAACAGATCGAACGGGCGTAACAAGTTTTGGATTAACGAACGTTCATAATGATTTCGAGCCGTCCACTGCAAAGGTCAGAAGCGTTTGGCATGGCTTTAACCAAGATTTCGTGCATCTTAAAGATAACGTCTATTGTCACGGATTGACGATTGGCGTTACCGCGAAGTACGGAGAACCATATGTCGGGTTTAACTCTATTGACGTTTATTATGAGATGGTTGAATCGGATTATAATGCATACGTAAATTCGTTAAGTCCGCTCATGCAAATCTTGTTGGCGCTTACTTTGCCGTTTGTTTATATTGAATATCGTTACATTGACGTCGCGCCGTATATGGCTTCTTGTGAAAATTATTTCGTAAATAATTATCGCATAAGAAACAGTTATGATGCGTGCGGAAGATTAGTTTCCACATGTGTGGACGATTGTTCAACGATGACAACGGATGTCGTGTATGATTTTTTAGATGAGGGTAATACCAATATAAATAATAATAAACCGGTAGAGAGCATTTCTTACATTTCAAACACTATTACTTATGGTCGTAATATGAGTTTTGAAAATAACGTCTCTTACTGGACCTTTACCAATTCGTCCAACCCCTATAAAGTTGCGCAACTGAATTCACAATATGCCGCTCATGGAAAAAGATCATTGGAAATGTTTGTAGCTACTCCTTCGTCTTTTTGGGTAGAGCAGAGTCAAGGTGCAGAGTTGGTAAGCACGGGTAAATATACGGTGTCGGGAAGTATTCGCGTTGAGAATCTATTGATTTCGGGCGTTAGCGGTAACGGATATGGCGCCTATATTTATTTGAAAGATGAACTGGGTAATATATGCGGTCGAAGCGAATATGTAAAATCGCCTATATCGGCTGAGGATAATGGGTTTATCGACGTTAGCTTTGAATGCGAATTAGACGCTTCTTCGATTGTAAAAGTCGGGCTTGGTATGAAAGATTGTGCCGGCATTGTATATTTTGATAAAATACAGTTCGCATATACTCCGTATGGAGAGAATGAAACTTTCAACAATGCTGTGGATGGTTCGTTCATTTATGGGACCGAATGGCGGTTCACACACAACAATAATTTGTCTAATACGCCGTTGTTGGTTGGTGGAGCGGGACGAAATTATGCCGAACTCCAAAATAACGGGCTCGGGAAAACTACCGGGATATATCAAAAAGCAGCGATAGAAAATAATGCTGATTTAACTGTTTATGGCATTTCGGCGTGGCTCAAACGATCCGGAAAGTATTATACTTTTGGGAACGATGCGCATATAGGTTTGAAATATAGGCTTCTTGACAAAGATGAGCATACATTAACGGAATACGTTTCGAAAGAAATCGAATTAATATTTGATTGTTGGTATAAACTGTCGGTTTGTTTTAGTGTTCCCTCTTCTGCAAAATATGTGGAAATCAATATAGAGATAAAAGATATAGAAGGCACCATACTCGTTGACAATGTTTCTTTGGTGAAATGTAAAGTTTCGCGCTATGAGTATGATTCTAACGGGAATAACAGTAAATACTCTACGGAAAATAATGAGTATACCTATATCGAAGCCGGCAATGAGGCAAATATTGCAATCAATGGGGTGAATCGGTATATAGTTAGAAAAAATAACAACGGGAATGTCACTTATAGTGAAGATCTTGTTCGCAAGGTAAAAACGAGTTATATTTACGATGAAAAAGGCAGAGAGACTTCTTCGTCTTTCTCGTCTTCCGACAATTCGTATAAAATTGCGACCGCGACGAGCTATTCTTCCATTTCCAATAACTTGATCGACGTAGTAACGACGACAGATAGCCTTGGCTTCCAAACGATAAGTAATGCATACGCTTATTCGGGTTTGTTGAAAAAGACAACATTCAATGATGGTACCTACGTGGAATATGATTATGGATCAGGTGGATTCTCAGCTTTGCCCGCGACTATTACCGTTCGCAGTAAAAACGCAAGCGGCACAACTCTTACTTCCACAGTTTACAACTATTTTACGATGACGGATTTAACGAATAGCAGCGACCCGAAAACGATACATGTCGGCTCGTTAAAGAGCGTAAATATGCCAAACGGAACCATATATTCTTACGAATACGATAAATGGGGCAACATTCTTATAGTAAAACTTAACGGAACGTCGCAAATAACGTATATTTACGATAATGAAGGAGTTTTACTGTCTAAAACTTTGGCAAACGGATATGCGGAGCTTTATACGTATGACGCGTTGTGTCGAATGATTCGCATAGAAGAAAAAGTAAATAACAGCACGGTAAATCGTTATAGTTACGAATATTCCGTAACCGGTGATTTGATTGCAACCTATGACGAGTTGAACAACTATTGTTATAAGAAAAATGCTTTTTCTGCCGATAGAGCAAGCTATTCTATACAAGGAAATTATCAAACGGTTGGGGCAGGCAAAGTATGCGATTTTGAGTATATTAACGAGGTTCGGTATGATGTAAATGGATCGGTGCAAAAAAATATCGGTATAGAAGCAAATGCGCCCTCATTTTATATAGCCTGCACGGCGTCTTCTTATTCCGGCGCAATGGCAAGAATCCGCAACGGACTCACGGAAACGCTGACGATAAACGGAACCACGCAGATTACGTACACCTACAATTCGCCAAGTACCGAATATGGCAGAATCCTTGTGGAAGACAATAAACTAATCAAAAACTCCACCTATCCGAATGGCGTACGTTTCGTCTATACGCGCGACTTGGACGGCAATATAACTTCGATCAAGGTCTCGCAATACGGAACCAATGCCAACGCCGTTACCTATAATTCGCCTTATTGCTTCCATACAGAAAGCTATGAATTCGATAACGCTTATGTAAATCTTTGGGATTTCGACTGGATGCAAAAGAATAAGCCTTCCGGTTCTTCGGCGATAACGAAGATGCCGGATGAGGAATATAACGGAACAATAATTAAAGATATTATAAAACTGCATCACAACTCTTTTAAATATAACAATTACTATTATTCGCTTGTTGACACAGCCGCATTGAAGTCTGGTGTCAAAAACGATACCATAACGTTTTGGGCAAGATTGCTTTCGGTCCCGTCCGGCTCGCCCACGGTATACGTCCCGTGCTTGGTCTATTCCGACGGAACGCATTCTACTTATCAAACGTTAGCGCTGAATACGAATTGGCAATTATTCTCCATTACCGTTAACAAGACGAAGACGGCGGTGGCTCTGCAATTACCGCAAGGTAGCGCTCAATGGCTGGAAATCGGCAATATGAACATCTGCGTGGAAAAGACCGCATGGGATATCAATTGGGCGTTGAATAACGTTGCTAATCAGGCTTATGCGTCACAGGCGTTGCCACAGGAAAGGATAAGTGACAGCAACTATGTATCCGGCATTATAAAGGCACACGCAAATACGTATTTTGTGGGTACGCAAGGCGGAACCGAGGTGTATCGCTCCTTAATAAACCCGGATTTGCTGACAAATGGAGGAGATTGCATAACGCTTACCTATCGCATAAGATTGGATGCTTTGGACAGCAATTTGGTCAACAATTATACGCAAACCGAATTGAACAGCATGGTTTGCGGACTTCGTTTCCGTTATAGCGATAACAGCATCAGTTACGGAGCGAATCAATATATCACTTACAGTACGAGTTGGCAAACATATAGTATCACCTCAACGGCCGGGAAAAAAGTTATCGGGGTGGAACTTGGTAAAGGTATTATCTCTGATTGGTTGCGCATCGGAGACATCAGGATAAGTGTGCTAAATCTCGGTCGCCTCGACGACAGGATTGCGGGTCAAACGCTTTATAACAATGATTACGTTTCGTACGCTTACGATCCCCTCGGAAGAGAAACGGGGATTGAAGTAAAATCGCAAAAACACGCCGCGGCGAGCATTCTTGCCGAGACTTATTCCTACTTGAACGGAACGGTCTCGGGCGGGGTAACCAACACTTCCTATATGGTTACGTCTAAGGCGATCACCTACGGAAGCAATAGCGGCATCACGTACAACTACACTTATTGTATGGATAATTCTGCGTTGGGAAGTACTAAAACCCAGCGGAGTAATCCGTATAACATTTGGCAGATCAAGGAAGGAAGCACCGTTAAAGTAACGTATAATTACGATCTTCTCGGCAGACTGATCCGCGAGGATAACGCGTACGTCAATGCAACCATAACATATACTTATGACTCCAACAACAATCTGCTCAGTAAGACGAATTATGCGTACAGCCCGGGTACGGCAACGGGAAACCTCACCGGTGGGTCAACAAAGTCTTATACGTATGGAAACACCACGTATAAAGACCGGCTCACTTCATACAACGGACAGAGCATCTCGTACGACTCCTTCGGCAATCCCACGAGCTACCGCGGGAAAACGTTGACTTGGCAGGGGAGAAAACTCGCGAGCCTTGTTTCGGGCGGAGTAACGAAGAGCTTTACTTACGACGCAAACGGGATCCGCAAAACGAAGACCGTAGGCAGCACCGTTACGGAATATCTCTACAACGGCACGCAACTCTTGAAAGAGACCAAGGGCTCCGATGTCATCTACTATCTGTACGAGCAGACGGGGATGATCGGCTTCGAACTGAACGGCACGCCGTATTACTACGTACGCAACTTGCAAGGCGATGTAACCAAGATCATTGACGGAAGCGGCAATGTTGTTGTACAATACGCTTATGACAGCTGGGGCAAGGTGCTGTCCGTTACGGGTAGCTTAGCTTCCACCGTCGGTGCAAAGAACCCGATCCGGTATCGCGGGTATTATTACGATACGGAAACCGAACTTTATTATTTGAATAGCCGATATTACGACCCCGAAACCGGCAGGTTCATTTCTCCCGACGTCGTCGCGGAAGGCGGAAACCTTTACACCTATTGCCAAAACGATCCCGTAAATAGGAGCGATGACAGCGGGTATCTTTCCGGTGCTTGGAAAGCTCGCCTTATGAAGATAGCAGCAGGTACGGTTTTTGCGATAGGTGCTGTTGCCGTTACCATTATGACGGGCGGTGCGGCGCTCCCCGTGATTGCCGGAATAGTAGGTGGGGCTGCATTGAGTGGCGCCATAGGTGGAACGATAGCACTAATACAGGGGAACGACGGAAAAGAAGCCATAATAGACGGTCTGGTGGATGGCTTTATGTGGAGCGGATTCTTTTCCGCTGCAAGTGCTACTATAAGTTCGGTGGTCAAGACAAGAAGTGCGGTAGTGAAAACCAGTCCTGCCGGGAAATCGGTAGAACCAATTCAAACCGGAAATGTTAAAGTGTATCATGCTGTGGAAGGGGAAAAACATTATTACGGTATTACTAACAATTTAAGTAGAAGAGCAGCTGAACACGCTCGTAATGGACGGACCATTATTGAAAGTTTGAATGGCTCTTATACCAGGGCTGAAGCAAGAGGAATAGAACAATTTTTAATTAATAGAGGAGGAGGTCCGAAAAGTCTTCTTTTGACAAATAAAATCAATAGCATAGCACCTTCTAATCCTAATTATATCAAGATGGTGAATACAGGAAAATCGTTATTTAATACCTCGTGTTGGGTTCCGTTTGAATGATATAGGAGAAAAGGGAAATGGAAAAAACAGATATCTATCAAGTTGAGTTTAATAAACATTACGGTTACTTCCAAGAACTGGGACAGGTGAAGAAAGACGGTGACGTTGCATATTTTAGAATTATCTTTGAGAAAGTCTATTCTTCTCCCATAGCAGATATTTCCGTATTGCAAGAGTCTGCAAAATATATTGCACATACAGATATGGGTATACAAGAAGAAATTGAATTTAACCAAAAGAATTGTGCTTACAGCATAAAAAAATTGTTGAGCGAAAAAAAGAATGAGTTGCTTGGATTAAATCAAATATATTATGCCTATTGGGATAACGATAAGAGTATTGTAAGTCAAGGATTCGCAACACTATCAAGAATTGCAAGCGTTCCGATACCCAATACTTATGAAATTCCGCAATTTGTAAAAACAGATGAGTTTAATTTAATCACAAACAAATATAAATGGGTGGTAATGACTCCTTTCGGGGAATTCATAAGAACTCAAAAAACTTGTAAAGGAATAGAGTCTTTTCCCCCGATGGGACAATCGATTGCTTTGACGATTAATCGCTGGGCAGAAGGTATTGGCGCAAAAGATTGGAACGACGAATACTGTAAGAGGGTCATTGAGAGGAATCGAAAAGAAGATCAAGCGTCGCAAGAGGTTTTATCCGTCTCGCCGATTGAAAAATGGATAGAAAAACACGATGAAAAGGAACCCTTCTATCTCAAAATGAAAGAATGTGTTGAAAGATTCGAGAAGATAGTGGAAAATCAAGAATCGAAAAAGAACGATGTAAAGAAAGAACTTGTCTGTTTTGTAAAAAACATTAACGAATTGCAAACGGAGAATGCCTTTCTTGAAACAGAAGAAAGCGAAGCCATAATAAAGTACTTGACTTTTCTGTTATCGAAACGAAAATATGTTGATTTGATCGATATAGTGGATGATTTGCGTGATTGGTAATATGGCATCAGATCAACGTATTTTTTAGACTTGTTCAGAAGATTTCTACATAAAGAAAATGCACTTTTTAAAGCAAATATATAAGATTTATCAGATTATATTATCTTCAAAACAAAATCGTAGAATTGA
>AUXO015142615.1_pt1 | contig 15211 bp, 18 predicted proteins | sample 768731 | NCBI WGS metagenome assembly AUXO01 (sample SAMN02715735, study PRJNA202380) | gut metagenome | biome: sheep rumen | host: Ovis aries | place: New Zealand: Palmerston North
AAAATAAAATCCGCACCGTTCACCGTTACAATAACTTCATCATCAGTCGGAACGAAACTGATTTCGGGGTATGAAAAAGTCGTCCCGTTATTCGGAACTTCAACGGTTTCAGCCGAAAATTCAACCACTGTCGGCATGACTGCATACGCAAACGGCAGTGCGGTGACGTATATCGGAATTTCTGCCAGTTTAAAGGCTTTTGTTTCGGGTATAAGCGGCTGAATTATTACATTCAGATATTCTTCGGGCGATTCGGAAAGCCATAATTTCCCGCTGCCGTTTAAAATACTGTATATACTTCTTATCTTCTGTGGTGTGGCATCGGGAACGGCTGTTTTTATGACAAAATCAGCGTTTTTATAGTTTGATTTTTCCTGCATGAATTTCATCAGAGAGCCTGCCGTTTCGATTTCAAGAAATTCTTTTCCCCATGTCGGACGGATTAAAGGTTCTGTCACGATAATTCCGAGGTCTTTTGAAGAAACGTCATTGAAAATAAAATAACTCACGTTACAATTCCCCTTCCGCTGTCGGTTCTGCGCCTTGCCATGTCAAGTTCTTCATTGAGTCTGTAAACATCATAAGTGCTGCTAATGTTTGCATTTGTTGTATATTCGTAGTAATTATTTATCACGGTATCTCCCTTATATTCGGGGTTTCTGCCTGTTGCAGGATATGAGAGCGGAGTAATTTTTGCACCGCCGTTCATAATCTGAATAAGTTCGGGCGACACTTCGTTGACAATTGCACTGTTTCTTCCGAGAAATCCGCCTCTTGCGAACATCGGAATATTTTTTGCGGTTTGTGTAAGCGGAGTAATTCTCGCACCGCCGTTGACTATTTCGATTAACTCAGGTCCTGCTTCTGCGACAATTCCCTGACCGTTCCGCAAAAATCCTCCGTCCGCATAAAATTCCATTCCGCCAAGAATATCTCTCACACGTTCAAGAGCGTCCGTGGGAACATGGAAATCCGAAAGCGTATTGATTACCATATCAAAATCATTTGTCATCTGACTGATATATCTTCCTGCATTTTCCGAAGTCATCGAGCCGAGAGCCTCACCGAGCGAAACGCCAAGTTCATTGCAGAAATCAACAAGTTTATGAGCGTCAAAGCCGTCAATTTCCGACAGCTTGTCAATTATGCCTGTTTTAAGCATTTCTGCGCCTGAAATACCCTGTTTTTTCATATCTTCAACCGCACGCATAACGCTGTCATGGGCTGATTTTTCGGTATCATTCAGACCTACACCGACATTATTTTTATATGATTTTATTGCATTGTCGGTCTGTACTTTGAAATTTTCAAGGAGTTCAGCGGTATTTTTTTCGCTGTTATCGACCAGTGAACGGTCAAAATCATTAATGCTTGCATAGTAGCTCTGGGCGAGGGCATAACGTCCGGCATAAAATTCTTCTTCTGCTTTTTCGTACTGCTGAATAATCCAGTTATTTTCCTCAACTTGTGATTTGAGCCTTCTTGTTGAATCCATTGAAGTAGAAATATTTTTAAATGCAGATTTCAGTTTTTCATATTCATTTTCATCAATTACACCCTGTTTTTTCCATTTATCAAGGCTGTTTTCACTTAATTCACCGTAATTGCTGATAAAATCATCATACCACCAGTCGTCAGACTCCTGCCTGAACTGAGCTTTGAAATCCTCTATGATTTTTCTGTTTTCCGCAATAATATCTTGTAATTTGCCGTATTCTTCGCCTGCATTTTCATTTTGGAGGAGAGCCTGCGAATAAGTTTCGGAATAAGCACTCTGAAAGACCTGAGCTTTTTGCTGCTGAACAGTTTTTTCAATCTGCTCCTGCAATTCTTTATATTTGGAAATCTGACCGTCAACAAGCTGAATTTCAAGACCTGTCGCCTGAGAGAGTTCATTTGCGATATAAGCCGCCCTGTCCTCATAGCCCGATTTGACTTTTCCGTTTTCGTCAACAAGTTTCTGCAATTCGCCATAAAGTCTTTCCGTGACGTAAATATCGGCAAAATCAGTCTTTACCTGTTCATCGGCAGTTCTTTGGAGTTCGTCCATTTTGTCAACATCAGCCTGAATATTTTCGGCAAGGTCACGGGCTTCCTGAGTAGCTTCATTGATATGCAAATCTATTTTGAAATCATTTATCGCAGAGCCTAAAATCGGGATATATTCGAGAACTCCGAGAAGTTCACCGCCAACTTTGACAGTATTTTCAATAACCTCCTGAAGAATACCAAATACAGTGCTTTCCCTGATAGTTTTCCAGAGAGCAGGGAGTTTTTCGAGTGCATTTCTTATAAATTCGGCTGATTTTTCAAAAACAGGCTTTAACAGTCTTTCAACATCGGGAATTTTTTCAGTGATGAACTGCACAACATCTCTTATCGCAGGGCTGAGACTGTTTGAGAGAGAAATTTTCATTCCGTCAACTGCACTGCTTAAAAGCCTCATATCGCCCTGTAAATTGTCAATCATAGTGCTTGACATATCGCTTGCCGCACCGTCACAGTTATAAATTGCATCGGCAAGACTGTTATAATCTTCTTCACTTGCATTGATTATCGCAAGCATACCCGAAAGATTTTGTTTACCGAAAATTATGCCTGCATTCCGGAGCTGTTCCGCCTGAGTAAGACCTTCTTCGGACTGTTCGAGTTCTGCGATTATATCATCATATTCACGCAGATTTCCCTCGCTGTCAGTGAGTTCAATATTGACTGCACCCATAGTTTCACGCAGAATATCGAGGATTTCTTTCAGCGGTTTCATGTTGCCGTAAGCGTCCGTAAAAGCTGAACCGCCTGTTGCGATTGTCTCGACAGTACCTTCCTGAGCCTTTGCAAGCTCCTCATTGGCTTTTGCAAGATTGCTTTCAGCCTGTTCAAGATTAACGGCGGCTCTCTGAGCGTTTGCGGAATCCTCACCGTATTTTTCGACAGCCTGATTGTATGAAAGCTGTGCTTTTTCGAGCGCACGGGTTTTATTTTCGGCTTTTTCCTGAGCCTTTGAAATTTTTTCATCATCGAAAACACGCTGTGTTTCGGTAGTTATAAGACCGAGACTTTTCATAGCCTCAGTCTGCTGTTTTGTAGGCTTTACGAGGTTTACAAGGGCATTTTTAAGGCTGTTTCCTGCCTGAGAGCCTTTAATTCCGCTGTTCGCCATGATACCGAGGGCAAGGCTTAAATCCTCGATACTTCCGCCCATAGTTCCCACAATCGGAGCGGCATACTGAAAACTTTCACCGAGCATTTCGACATTTGTATTTGAATTTGAAGTTGCCGCAGCCATTACATCTACAAAATGCGCTGTATCTTCTGCGGACATTTTCAGAGCAGTCAGAGCGTCCGTCACAATGTCGGAAGTCGTTGAAAGTTCCGTACCCGATGCGGCAGCGAGACTGAGAACGCCACTGATACCGTCAAGCATTTCCTGAGCGTCCCAGCCTGCCATAGCCATATACTGAAAAGCTTCTGCCGATTCAGCGGCGGTGAATTTGGTAGTTGCGCCCATTTCCTTGGCTTTTTCAGTGAGGAGTTCTGTTTCCTCGGCAGTTGCGCCTGAAATTGCCGATACAGACGACATAGCCGCTTCAAATTCCATGCCTGTTTTTACGGCATTTTCTGCGAACTGTATAATTTCGCCTGCGGCTTTTTTTGCACCGTCAACTGCAAGTGCAAAGCCCTGTTTAGCGAGATTCACAAGGTTATCTTTGAGTTTTGAAACACCGTCTTTTGAATTATCTGATTTCTTGCCTACATCTTCGATATTTTCGCTGAGTTCATCTGAATTTTCGGCAGTATCCTGAGTTGTACCATTGAGTTCCGCAAGCCTTTGATTTGCGTTTTGAAGTTCATCCGAATAATGATTTACGGCACTTCTTGCATATTCAACTTCACGCTGAAAAGCACGGTACTGTTCTTCCGTAATTTCTTTGTTCTGAAACTGTTTGTTTACATCTTCCTGAGCATCTTCGAGGAGTTTAAGTTTATCTTTTGCACCGCTGAGAGCAGTTTCAAGGAGTTTCTGTTTCTGTGTCCAGAGTTCGGTTGAATCGCCTGTAATTCGGATAGCCCTTTCGACCTCTTTGATTTCAGCAGCGGCATCTTTGCTTTTTTTCTCAACATCTTTCAGAGCCTTATCCAGACCGAGAGTATCCGCACCGATTTTAATAGTTATGCCTTTGATTTTGTTTGCCATTCTCTCAGTCCTTTCCTGTCGGGTTCTTTTGCAGTGTGATTATAGGCGGATTCAAGGTAATCCCTGCCCTCTGCGGATTTTTCACAGTTCCATACAACGGCATCATGCAGATAATTCCAGTATTCAAAGATATTTATTTCAAATATCTGCATGAAGTTCATGAGCGTATAGTCCGAAATTATCTTCATATCGGAAGAATTATTTTCAAAAAACACCTTATACTCTGAGTGATTCGGAGCATAAGGTGTTTTCAGTTTGGGTCGGAATTTCTCACATTCTCAATCCATTCGGGAAGTTCTTTCATAAATCTGTGAAAATCGTCAACGGTAAAATTATCAATGATGTATTCCTGATTTATTCTGATATTTTCGTCATTGTTATTGCATATTTCGGCAATTGAAACAAATAATTCGGGGTCATTCTTTGCTTTGAGAAGTCCCTTGTAATACTGTCTTACTGTCGGTGGCTTTATAGTGAGAACTTCTCCGCTGTCAAGTCTGAAAACAAATTTTCTCATTATTATTCACCGCTTGTTACCCTGACTGTACATATATCAGAGTAAACTGTTCCGTCAACCGTAATTGATGCCGCAACCGAAACTGTACCTGCGGAAATTCCCGTAACAGTACCGTCTGAAACGGTTGCCTTTTCGGTATCATCGGAAATCCATGCAACGCTCTGACCTGTTGGAGAAACCGAGGCTGAAAGTGTTATATTTTCGCCCTCTGCGATTTCTGCCGAATGGCGGTTAAGTGTAACGCCCACGACATTTTCTTCATCGAGAATTATAAGTCTGCCGTCATCAAAAGGCTCTGCTTCGATATTCGGAGTAATTGTAGTTTCCTGACCGGGTTTGTAGGCGGCTGCGAAACCTGCGACATTTTTTCCAAGCATTGTGTATCTGACATCGCCTTTTACATCGTCCTTATGGACTGCACGGACAAGGTAGATAACGTTGTTTACATTTGTCACGCCGCCTATGAGGGTACGGCGTTTAGTGCCTGTTACAGTTGCCGATGCAGTTGCAACAAGTTTTGTGATTGTGTTGCCGTTCCATGTGATAAGCCCGAAAGAAAATGCTGCGGAATCCTCGGTCATTTCGCTTCTTGATGCTTTGCCGTCATCTGATTTGACATTGTAATAAGTTGTGGTGTAAGTAATTTCGCCGCCCTCCTTAGTGCGGCCTATGAGATTTTCCTCTGTTTCGATTACGGAATCTTCGGGAATATCGCTTATTGCCGTACCTGTGAAGGCTGTCATGTAAACGTCAACAGAACCCATAGCTATGCGGTTAATTTCTTTTTTCATAATAATCCTCCTATTTGAAATCGTCAAATTTGCGCTTTTGAGCCTTGACGTTTCGTTCACTTCATTTCATTACGTTCACTCCCATGTCAAGGGCGCAAATTTTCCTCTTATTTAAAATCGTCAAATTTGCGCTTTTGAGCCTTGACATTTCGTTCACTTCATTTCATTACGTTCACTCTCATGTCAAGAGCGCAAATTTTCCTCTTATATATACTGATAAATTGTGAAAGAATATGCTGTCAGAAACATATCCTGTTCGTCAAGGTAAGTATCTGCATTTTTCTGAATTTCCCTGTCGCTGAAAAGATTTTCAATTTTTCTTTCAAGGGCAATATTTTTTCTGTCGGAATAAAGTTCCACAGTAATTTCAATTTCCCTGTAAAGGTTGTGACCGTCTGCGCCTTTTATTTCCGTACCCGATTCAAAATAGGCTATAAACGGGAGTTTCTGCGGAGTATCGAATTTCAGGTAAGCGACAGGGATTTCAAGACTTTTCAGCAGACTGTAAATTTCGTCAAGTTCCTGTAATTTCATATTATCTTTATCTAAAATGGGGGCAATTTTTGCAATGAGCTTTGCCTATTCACTCACTTCACTTTGTTTCGTTCGTTCATACGGCAAAAGCAAAAATTTCCCCCAACCCCCCTTTATTATAAATTTATAAATCTTCCATAAGATTTTCAAGTTTTTTCTGCATATTTTCATCTGCAATTGAGATATGCGGAAAAGCCTTTGAGCGTGAAGTTCCGTCACGGTTCAGGTGACCGTTTTCGAGCAGATGTGTGAGATTATACTGTTTTCCCGATGCATAGACGACAGCGTTTATACTGCCTCTTTCCTTGTCGATTTTGTATTTCCAGCTTCTTTTGTATCTGCCCTTTGTAATTTTTTTACTTTTACCGTGATAGACGGGAGCGAGGCTTTTGACTTCCTCAACAGTTTCCTCAGCGATTTGATTCACTTTATTTTCGACTTTTTCCTTAACCTCATCGGTGAACTCTTTGCAGGCATCAGCAAGAGCCTTTGCCAAATCGTCAGTCGTCATCTGAATCACCTGTCCTGTTAAGCTGTACCGCACGGATAACAATTTCCCTGTGCGTGTCGTTTGTGTCCTGAATATCCTTTATGTCAAAAATCTGATTCTTATAGACAACTCTCAGCTCAGACATTAATTTTTCGGCTATATTTCGGGAAAATCTTATTTTAAAAACATAATCTTTCTCTGAATTCACCTCAGCGGCGGCAAAATATTCCTTGCCGCTGTTGGTTTTGATTTCAGCCCACGGATTAAAAATCGTCTGCCATTGTTTTGTCTGATTTCCGATACTGTCATAAATTTCAGAAAGCTGCTGAATTTCGATTTTTTTATTGTAAGCCATAAAAATTATCCTATGTGATTTTTTGAATACAAACTTAAAATAGTCTGCACTGTCGGAGAAAGCTGACGGTGCGAACTGATTGTATAGTCACGCTGGGAGAACATTTCATTTACAAGCACCATACAGGCAACTGAAAGTTCCTCGTGTTCGTCACATTCCTCCGCAGTAAGACCCGTATATCCCTGAATATAGGCTTTTGCGGCAGGGATAAGCATATTTATAATATCATCGCTGTCGTTGTCGGAAATGCCGCAGTAGTCCTTGATTACTGCGGCGGTGAGTTCGCTTATTTTCATATTTAAAATGGTGGCAATTTTTGCAATAAGCCTTGACATTTCGTTCACTTCACTGCGTTCCGTTCACTCCCATGTCAAGAGCAAAAATTTCCCCCAAGCCCCCTTTTTTCATGAATTAGCCATAACGAGGACAGCGAGTTTCTGTTCGTCTGTGACCTTTGAATCAAATTCAAACCAGCAGTCAATTCCGACAGCGTGCTGAGTGTGATACTGTTCACGGAGAACTTCAATTCCGATATCCTCACGGAAATTTACCGAAAGACCGCTGTAATCACCGTAAAGGACAGGCTTTGCCTTTGCCGCAACATCAGGCATATTGTCCGAAAGATAAACGGGTTTTCCGAGGAGCATATAGGGAAATTCCTTTGTGCTGTCGGGCTGAATCAGAGGTCTGCCCATTTCGTCTTTGAGAAGTTTGACAGCCGTAAAAGTTTTAGAATTCATAGTCCAGCAGGCATTTTTCTGAAAAGCCTGTTTTACTGCACTTTGAAGGCTGATAAAATCGTCAATTGTCAGTGCAGTGCTGCTTCCTGCGGTGACGGTATTTCCTGAATTAAGCGCACCCTGAGCCGCATTTGAACCTGTTCCCGCAAGAAGTTCATGTTCAAGAAATTCAGCGGCTTTTTCGGCAATTTTTCTGATAACAAACTGCGAAACGTTTACGGCAGCATTGTTTATCACGCTTTTTCCGATTAAGACCAGTGCGCCTGCGAGGTATCCTCCGAGGTCAACAGAAATGAATTTTCCGCTGTCGGGAGTAAGCTGAGAAAACTCCGCAGAATAGCCGACTGTAACATCATGCGTTGAATTTGCCTTAGTCCATTTCGGAATTTTGAGAACGCCCTTGACATGGTAAATATCGGCATTTCTGAGAATCGGGCAGATATCCTTGACTTCATCAATAATTTTATTTGCGATAGTTTCGGGAATTACAGCAGCATTGTTTGACATGGTGACATTCTGCTCGCCTGCACGCATTTCGGTAATTTTTCCGCTTATGAAATCAGCAAAGGCACGTTCTTCAATTTCCGATTTATCGGGCTTTTTGTCGGGATTAGCCTGCGGAGCATGAATTTCGGTAATTTTTCTTGCTCTTTCCTCGGCACTGATAGTTTTTTCGAGGGCATTTATTTCGGTTTCGATGCGGTTAAATTCGGTGTTTTCGTCCTCGCTGAAAGCTCTGTTTTCGGTCTTGGCCTTCTCAATCATGGCGTTGAGCATAGCTCTGAGGGTTTCTCTTTTTTCGATAAGTTTTTTCATTTTCTTAGTCCTTTCATTTATTTTTGGGTATGAAAAAACCGCCTAATTACTTAGACGGTAATCTGTTTTTATTTTGTTCAATAAGGGCATATATATAATCGGGAAGAGTATTATTTTTCCATTGTTCTCTGTGCTGATTCAAACTTCTGTGGTTGCAGCCGCCCGTGTAGTCAGGCTTGTCCTTTTGTAGTTCATCATTAAACCAGCCACATACAGGACACAAATCAAAATCATTACGTTCTTCAAAATAAAATTGACCACAAACAGGGCATATTAAATTTTTATTCAATTTTATACACCCTCTTTCCCTTTCATTTCATTAAAATAGTCAATTCCATTATCAGGTTTAAACAAAGTCCTTAATCCTTTGTTTATATCTGCTTTTACATAATCATTTTTTTCTACATCATAGCGACATATATGACCTTCTTTTGTTTTATATCCTAAAATCTTTTTTCCGTCAGCAGCACTTTCAGCGAGTTCAACTCCACGTTTTTCGTATTGTTCTTTGGTAGTTATACCATCTTTTTTGTATTCTTCTGCGTGAGTTCTTCCATTCTGCCAATGATTGTTCAATTTTTGCTTATTTGGAAAGCCTTTTTTTCTGAGATTATTTTGACCTGTTGCTGAAACTTCTTCATGTTTTATTATATCATCTTTTTCGGATTTGTCAACAGTTTTTGGAGAATTTCCGCCGCCCGAAGAACCGCCTCCGCCCGTGCTTACACTTCCTGCAAAGTAGCCGTGTTCGCCTTTGACCCACTGCTGACTTCTGAGTTCGGCACGCTGTTCACCCGTGATTAAATTTTTTGACTGTCCCGTGTTTGGCGTAAAGACTTCCATAGTCTGCGGATTTATCAGCACATCGGAGAGGTTGAGCGTCAGGAAATCGAAATTCAGGGGCTTGAAATCTTCCTCACGTCTGATTTCGTCAATTTGCAGAATATTGTTTCTGCGTGCGATTTCGTAAGCCTGATAGCGTTCAAGGACGTTTCCACGGGTCAGTTCTTTGGTGTCGAATGCGAAATAAAAGCCTTGTTCCTTTTCGGATTCGAGGAGGAGAACCCTGTCGAGTTCGGTTTCAACCTGATTGAGAAAGGCAATTATGGCGGATATAAATTTTTTATTGTCGTCATCACTTGCACCGCCGTCAATAATCGTGTGCGGAAAGCCGAAAAGTTTGCATATTTCGATAGAATTTGTCTTTTTGTTTTCGTTCATCTGCAACTCTGCGGCAGTCGAGGAAACGGGTTCAAACTCCACACCATCATTGAGGACGAGAATTTTTTCCTGTGTTTCCTGATTGTCGTAAACTTTGCGGTAGCCCTCTTTAATAGCCGCAATTGCGCTGTTGGAGAGTTTGTTTTTTGATTTCAAAAATCCGGGTTTACAGCCACCGTTTGAATTCATCATATTTTCGAGCATAAGCGAATTGTAAGCCGCAGATAAAATCCTTGAATTTTCCTGCTGAATCGGGATATTTGTGAATCCGTCACGGGTTTTCCGCAGGAGTTTGACAAATCTGAAATCATAGTATTCAATGCCGTTCACAAGCACCCGAAAAGCCCTGAAAATCGGGTCATTATTGGAAATTATGCTTATATTTCGACTGTCAACATAATGAATACTTCTGACTTTGAGACTGTCGGAATTTACGAAAATCCATGCACCGCCGCCGAGAAAATAATCCTCCGCAGCGGCTTTCCACATATCCACAGGCGAGAGCGTATCGCCCGTTTCGCAGTTGAGAATTTTGATTCTTGAATCGTTTTTTATTTCGGAAATACTTTCATTTTTCCTGCGATAAAGTTTTATCGGAAGTCTTGAAACAGTTTCGCCGATTTTGTTTATGCAGGCTGAAACAGTCGGGATATTCATAGCGGATTCACGGGTGATTTCGCCTGTAATTCCGAAAAAAGTGAGGATTGAAGTTTTGTCTGTATCAGCTCTGATTTCCTGTTTTTTTCGTTTGAAGAAAAGCATTTTATTAAAAAATTCCTCCTTTATATGACCTGACAGCCGAAATCTTTTTCAGCATTGTCAAGTTCATTGACCTGCAAAAGATACAGCGCATTAATCAGGCTGACGACCATATCGACCTTTCCTGCGGATTTTTTCTTGTTGACATACAGGTTCAGATTTGTGTCTTTTGTGCATCGTGCGTTCTGGAAATTTATTTCGAGCATGAGATTTTCGGAATACCTGAATTTTCGGCTTAAAATGTACTCTTTCAGGAGTTTTGTAGGGCGGTGCAGGATACTTGAATGCTGTCTTATTTCGACACATTCAACGGGATTTTCTGAACTTTCAAGCTTCTGGACGGTACTCAGAGCGTTCCACCTGTCAAAGCCGAGCTGAACTGTTTCAACACCGTATTTTTCGGGGATATCCTGTATGAATTTCTCGATAAAGTTATAGTTGACGACTTCATCACCGCAGGCAAAACAACAGCCCTCAGCGATTAATTTTTTATAGTCAACGCCCTCTTTTGCGGATTTTTCCTCAACCCTGTCACTGGGAACAAATCCCCATACTTCGGCAAAAATCAGGTCATTTTCATAGTCATGTGTTACCATTGCAACGCTTGTATTATCGTCCGACTCCGACAGGTCAAGACCGAGATAAACACGCCTGTTCCGCCAGAAACCGGCATTTTTTTCAGTTCTGCAAAGCCTGACTTTTGTAATCTCAACAAATCCCTCAACACCAAGACCCTTGTATAAAATATTCAGATGTTTGCAGAGAAAATTCTCACGCTTATTCTCATAAAAAATTGCGTCCTCACGTTTTTCAAGCAGGTTTCTGAACATTGTCTCGGAATTGACGGCAACAGGATTTGCCTGAAATATAGCATTATTTTCGGTTTTCCACTTGTCACCTGACTTGTAAATGTCATCAGGCTCATAGAGGAGCGAAAAATATTTTCCGTCCCTCAGACCGTCAAGAATTTTTTTAGCCTTGTCGATTTCGTCGAGCATGGAATTGTCATCATTCGGGTACTGCGTCGATATGATTATCCCAAGTTTTTCAATGAGATTTATCTGTGAAGAACGCATCGCTTCAATGGGGTAATTGTCCATCGCTCCGCACTCATCGGCAAGAAACATATTCGCAAGTTTGCCGTCCATTCTGTCGTTGGAATATGCAAGCGGAGTGTATTCCGAATCCGTCAGCTTACAGCGGATTTCTTTCCGCAGCAGCTTAAAGATTTTGTCATTCAGGCAAGGACTTGACTTTATGATTTTTTTGATTGCAACCTGTAATTCGCTTGACAGTTTCAAATCAGGCGCAACACTGAAAAAACGGCTGAATTTCGGCTCTGTAAGCAGTCCTATAATAAAAATGACGGCACTTGTGAAAGTCTTGAAATTCTTTCGTGCAATTTCAAGCAAGCCCGTTTCATAATATCTTGAATTTTTACCATTTTCTTTCGTGCAGAACAGCGCATAAATGAAAAAAACCGCATAGTCTTCCAGTCCCTCATACATCGAAATATTCAAGTCAGGGTGAATAATTATTTTCAGGAGTTTTGAAATTTTCCTGAAAGTCTTTTCGCAGACATAGAGGTTTTCCGTCTTGTTATCGGCTGTTTCAAGCCATTTCTGTGCCTGCTTTTTAACATATATTCCGACTTTTTCGTTATCTGGCTGAATGCACCACAGTGCATATTTATACGCTCTGCTCTCTTTTATCAGGTCAATTTTTTTCAGCTCCCGTCTGTTTTATGGTATGAAAAAACCGCCTTATTTCGGGCGGTTAATCGTTAATATTTCCATAATCATTATCATCATATGGATTTATTCCAAAATGTTCTAAAATTCGTTTGGCGGTTGTGGCTTTCATTCTGTAAACATCGCATTTTCCGTCAAACATTTCAAGAATCGGGTCATCTTCTTCATAAGGCTTGTATTTCTTTATACACTGTCTTAATTCATCTATTTTACTTTTTGTGATATTCAAATCCATAATTTTCAGCTCCGTTCAGCACTTTTTCAGCATAATCTGCCTTATACTGAATATCAAAAGATTCCATAGCAAATTTTGTCCAACCATAATCAGGTTTTTTCTGTAATACATACATTTTTCCATTGTTGCCAATTACACACATTGCAACATGATTATCGTCATAAGCGAATTTGTCAATATCTCTGCCTGAAAATGTTTCACCGCTCGGGTGATTGTGAATAGAAACAAAAGGTTCATCAAAAGAAATAACTTTGACTGCGCCTTCTCCCAATTCGCCTTTCTGCTTTTCGCTTTCAAGAGAACTTAACTTTATTGAAACAGTTTCTTCCGTTCCGACTTTATCATTTTTCAAATCTGTAAGGATTTCTTTACATTTTTCAGTAACCTTTTGATTAAGTTCTTTTGAAGAGAAAGCAGTACATTCAGGAATAGAATCTATGCTTTTCTGTGTTATTTCAATAAGATTATCTGAACTTTCTTTAATTATATCATCTTTTTCGGATTTGTCAAGCCCTTTTTCGGCTTTTGCACCGCCCGAAGAACCGCCTCCGCCCGTGCCTATGCTTCCGGCAAAGTAGCCGTGTTCGCCCTTAATCCACTGCCTGCCACGAACTTCACAGCCGCATACTACTGGCAAGCCTCCTGACACGTTCTTCATACTGTGAATAGTCGTATTTTGGTATGATTTCAGGAGTTTCACCGAGACTGCGGTATTCCATTGAAAAATCGCCGTCCGCACGGCATTCAATGCTTGTGGCAGCGTAGCAGGGAACTTTGTTGACAACAAGCGTGATATGGTCTAAATCAAGGGATTTTATGTGCCTTATCGGGAGCTTGCCGGCACGCTGTTCCATTTCATCGACAACATTTGTCATGCCGAAAGACCAGCCTTTGATTTTGCCTTTTCGGGCGAGTTCGATAATTGTTTTGTCCGTGATTGTGACGTTTGCATGAAGTCCTATTGCATCTTCATGGAGTTCAAGAGTTCCTGATTTGGTGGAGGCAAAAGCGTGAGTTGAATCATGGTCAACGCTCACATAGACATCGCCGTTTCTGCCGAGACTTTCGGCAAATGCACGCTCCTCCACGACTTCAATGCATCTGCCGTGAGGGGTATTCAGGGGTTTTGAGCATTTTCCTGTAACATTTACATAGCCCGAAATATTCATGCTTTCGGTACGCAGTTCTATTTTCATTTTCATCACCTTACAAAAAAACCGCCTGTTACAGCGGTTCAGTCATCATCATTCAGAATATCAAAAATTGGGTTTTCTTCTTTTTCGGGGTTCATATTTGCGAGTTTTGCACGGCTCTGAGGGGACAGACAGAGTTCATTGCAATACCTGAAAAAAGCCTTTGTATACTTTTCCTTGACGCTGATGAGAACAGGGTCGAGGGAATTTTTTTCATTGAGCTGCTTTTCAATTGTCTGCATACGGTCAATGCAGATACTGCACTCAGTCAGGACATAGATATCAAGATTTCCGAGAATACCGCTTGCTCCGAGGTTTTTCACGATGTACCTGAAAATTTTTTTCTGCGCAGCAGTGAGATATGCAGGCGGTCTGAGCTTATCAGAATCGCCCCTGAGATTTTTTTCATTTTCGAGCCTTGAATTTTTCTCGGAACTTGTAAAATGTTTTGAAGAAACCGAAACGGATTTAGCAGGTCTTGCCATATTCTCACCTGATTTTTTATTGAAAATTCCATTTAGGGAATATTTTATGCGTTGAGGTGGGCTGTCGTTGGACTTTTATTTATATTTTTTACATTTCAGATACCGGGGGGATAGCCCTGATGAGAGTTTCAGCCGAAATTTCGCCTTTTTCAGCCATTTCATGATGTACAGTGCAAAGGGTTATCAGATTATTGTCATCAAGCCTTTTCGAGAAATCAGCTTTCAAAGGAACGATATGATGAACCGAAAGATTTTCATTGTTCAGACGTTTCAGAGTTCCCGAAAGTCCGCAGTAACAGGCTCTGCACAGATATCTGTCCCGTTTTTTTATGTAATCTCTTTTGCACTTCCATTCATAAGACCAGCGAAAACTGTCCTCGGCATTTCCTCTTGAATATTTTGGAATTTTACTGCACCGGAAATTTCTGTCGTGAATTTTTCCGCAGTATGAACAGGCTTTTTTCATTTGGACACAACTTTGCATAGATTTATTATCTATTATATCACACATCAGACACCAACTTCAAGCAACTTTTTAACAGCTTTGTTCGTTTTCTTCCTGATAGTTTCAATGCTGTAATGCATGATTTCAGCAGTTTCCTCAACAGTATGCAGAAGAACGTAACGGTTAATCAAAACAGTTTCAAGTTCGCCGTCATTGAGTTTTGAAATCAGATTCATGATTTCAGACTTTATATTTTCGAGATTTTTTATTTCATCAGAATACTTCTGCTGATTTTCCATAAGTTTCAAAAGAGCCGTTTCAGTGCTGTTTTCAGCCCTTGAATTTTTCGCAGTATCAGTGTATTCACCGTTCTTTGAAAGTCTCTGTGCGTTTATTCTGCACTGATGCACAAGCCTTTCGAGGACTTTTATTTTTTTGTCTGCATAGTAAGCACGTTTAAGATAATTTTTGAGTTCCTGTTCTGTCATTTTGCCTGCTCCTGCTCCTTTCGCAAAGCCTGAAACTGCCCGTAGCTTATGCCGAGTGTCCTGCATTTTGAAACGATTTCATTGATTGTCATTTTCTTTTCAGGCGGTTTTCTGAGCTTTTCAGGCTTTTTGTATCTGACCTTTTCGGGCTTTTTGTTTTTATCATATCCGATTTGATAATATTCGCAGTCATCGG